>Ga0068714_10000033_pt1 | contig 280243 bp, 273 predicted proteins | sample MTBNYHSulfiMetaG_FD_62988 | JGI IMG/M metagenome (GOLD analysis project Ga0068714, IMG submission 62988) | Enrichment culture microbial communities from rom New York Harbor, USA that are MTBE-degrading - MTBE-NYH (New York Harbor Sulfidogenic)... | ecosystem: Environmental > Aquatic > Marine...
TACCGATCTGCCCGCCGGCTAATACAGAGCCGCTTGTGACCCTGCATTAACCTTTGGCCGACCACTGCAGAGCCTTTCGACCCTACAGCGCTCTTGGCTCGGCCATTACGAACCTTGCGTTATTATAATGGCCGTTTTGACGAAAATTATAACAGGCAATAAATGTTTATGCTGATTTTGAAATGCCGGTTTTGCATCGTTTGAGCTAAAATTACATATTCTTAAAGTGATTTGCATTTCTATGCGGATTTATAAGGATCTTGAGCGAAACGAACTAAAGGAAGTAACCGTCATTTTATATCCTTCAAACAAGGAGAAGCTGCCCTTAATGCAGAAATATCCCGGATTGCGGGAGAGACTGCGCTCCGTTAAGGAATCTGCGCTGCAGCGGTCAATGGACAATCCCCAAGAATGGCTGGTGTTATAAGTTCAATAACAATCACTTGGATTATTTATCTTTTCATTGTACAATGTGGAAAAGTCGGAAAGGCGAAAATACAGGATGTCCAATGATAAAAATATTAGATATGCGGAGTATGTGAAATCTAAAAAGGTACGGGTGTGGGGGAAAGGTCAACTGACGATTCCGGTTGAAATAAGAGAAAGGCTGGACATTAAAGAAGATTCTTATCTGGAGGTATTTCAGATTGGCAAAGCCATCATTGCAACCCCTGAAAGTTTGATTGTAAAAGAGCTTGCCGATAATTTTCAAAAAGAGATGCTTAAGGATAACGTTGATTTAAAGAAATTACTTCAAGAGTTAAGGAAAGGCAGCCATGAGTATGAAACAGACTAGAGTCTTCCTGGACAGTAGTGTGATTATTGCTATATAAATATTTAATCAGAAAGGAGCTATTCAGATGGCTTATTTGGAACTGGAGGTCAAATCCGTCAAAGGCTATTGTTCGGCTGGATGCCGCCCGGGGCAAAGGTTTCTGTTTAAAGATCCGTTAATTGTCCCTGAAGAGGACGCGCCTCTTTGCCTTTACGCCCTGTCGGCCATGTTTCCTTATTTGACCGCGGCCTGCCGGAATACGCCAGACGACGATTGGATGAACAGCGTCCGGGAATTGCAATGTCCCGACAGTGCCAACACGGTTGTGTTTACGATTAAGAGAATAAAAAAGTAAAATCGCTTGGTCTGTACATACTAAATGTGTCAACCCGGCCTATCGGCGTTTCATTTAATAAATGGAAACGGAGTGTTGCCGCATGAAGGAAAATGCCGAGCAAGCAAATTACAAGCCGGCCACCTTTGCCGGCGGTTGTTTTTGGTGTATGGTGGCGCCCTTTGAGAAGCTGACCGGTGTTAAAAAGGTGATCTCCGGGTATACCGGCGGCAAAACCGAAAATCCAACCTATGAAGAAGTTTGTGCCGGAAACACCGGGCATTATGAAGCGGTGCAAATTACATATGACCCGGCGGTTTGCCCGTACCAAAAGCTTCTGGATACGTTCTGGCGCCAAATCGATCCCACCGACCCCGGAGGACAGTTTCATGACCGGGGCCACTCTTATAAAACCGCTATTTTTTACCATGACGATGAACAAAGAAAACAGGCTGAGGCTTCAAAGGAGGCGCTGGCGCAAAGCGGCCGGTTTGACCGGCCCATTGCCACGCAAATACTGCCGGCGTCCGAGTTCTACCCGGCTGAGGATTACCACCAGGACTATCATGTTAAGAATCCCGCCCATTACGAGCGGTATCGCGGGGGTTCGGGACGCGAGAGTTTTATCAGCAGCCACTGGGGCGATGAAAAAGACAACGACGAAGAACTAAAGGCGAAATTAACCGGGCTTCAATACGCCGTCACCCGGAACAACGCCACCGAGCCGCCCTTTAACAATGAATACTGGGATAATAAAGAAGAAGGAATTTACGTCGACGTGATTTCCGGCGCACCGCTGTTCAGCTCCCGGGATAAGTTTGATTCCGGCTGTGGCTGGCCCAGCTTCACCAGACCCCTGGATGAAGAGGGGGTTAAGGAAAAAAGCGATTTAAGCCATAACATGGTCCGCACCGAAGTGCGCAGTGTGACGGCGGATTCCCATCTGGGGCACGTTTTCGACGACGGTCCCGCCCCCACGGGGAAACGTTACTGCATCAATTCCGCCGCTTTGCGTTTTATCCCGGTTGAAAAACTGGCCCGAGAGGGATACGGGCAATACCTCAAGCTATTTCCTTCATGAACTGCACCGACATTTTTTCAGCCAGGATATCCTAACCATATTGCATTTTCACCTGCCTTTGTAAGATAATTAAAGACAGGTTTGAGCACTTTTTACAAGAGAAAGGATGGAAAATGTGGGAACTTATCAAATAGCGGTACTGGCCGGAGACGGAATCGGACCTGAAATAACAAGGGAAGCCGTTAAAGCGCTAAAGGAAGTGGGCCTTAAATTCGGCCACCAGTTTGAGTTTAAGGAAGGTCTGGTGGGGGGAGCGGCGTACGACGCGGTTGGTCATCCACTGCCCCAGGAGACACTGGACCTCTGTCATAGTGCTGATGCCATCTTGCTGGGCGCCGTGGGGGCGCCGCAGTATGACAACCTGCCGGTGCACCTGCGTCCCGAGGCCGGCGCGTTACTGCCCCTGCGCAAGGAACTGGGTTTATACGCCAACCTTAGGCCGGCCAAAGTCTTTGAGGCCCTGGTTAACGCGTCCACCCTCAAATCCGAAGTGGTGTCCGGGTTGGACCTGATGGTGGTCAGGGAGCTGACCGGCGGTCTCTATTTCGGCAAAAAGGGCAGGGAGCCCATGGAGGGCGGGGGACAGCGGGTTTACGACACCCTTGAATATACCACCCCGGAAATTGAGCGGATCGTACGGCTGGCCTTTGATATGGCCATGAAAAGGCGCAAGAAACTGACCTCGGTGGACAAACACAATGTGCTGGAATCATCCCGCCACTGGCGGGAGGTGGTCCTCAGCATAGCCCCGGACTACCCCGAAGTTGAACTGGACCATATGTACGTGGACAACTGCGCCATGCAGCTGGTGAAGAACCCCCGCCAGTTCGATGTCCTGGTTACGGAGAATACCTTTGGCGATATTTTGAGCGACCAGGCTTCCATGCTGACAGGTTCCCTGGGGATGCTGCCTTCCGCCAGCATCGGCGGGAAAACCGGGCTTTATGAACCCAGCCACGGTTCCGCGCCCAAGTATGCCGGTCAGGGTGTGGCCAACCCCATTGCGACCATATTGACAGCGGCCATGCTGCTGCGCTATTCACTGAGCCTGGAAACCGAGGCGACGGCCATTGAACAGGCGGTAAGCGATGTGCTGTCCCGCGGTTTGCGCACCAGGGACATTATGGAGGGAGAAGGCTGCACCCAGCTGTCCACTTCGGAAATGGGTTCGGCGGTGGCTGAGCAAATCAAAAACAGTTAAACCACAAAAAGCTTCGTGGTGGTACCTTCCGCTCACTGACTCGGCCTTATACTTGAACGAGCTCCACTCGGCTCCGGGCGGCTGCATAACTCGGCCCTTCGGGCCTCAAACAGATTCGCCGCCTATCCTTCGCCTCGTTCGCTCGTCCAAGGTCAGGGGACACACCTCCTTCGGAGGAATGTCCCCAACTTATAGCCTCCTATGTTCGCTTCAGGTACCACCACGAGGCTTTAGAGCATGCACTGCTTTGCTTTGCTAAATAAAAAATAAAAGGCGCGCACGGAAGAAACTACTTTCCGGCGCGCTTTTCTTGCACTTTATGAAATTGTACTTGCCATATTTATGGCAAGTGCTAAGGATTAAAGTACTGAAAAGCGCGCATATAGGGAACTGAATGGGCGCGCTTTTCTTGTGGGCGTTGGTATTACCCACCCGCAATGGCTGTAACGATATTAGGCTTGTAAGAAGGATTTTTTGCCACCGGTGATAAATATTGCATTTAAGTTAATACCGGGTGATTAAGTCGCCGAACGTTTTTTGCCGGGCCTGATGTTTTTCATTTCCACCAGTTCTGCGGATACCTCATAAAAGGGGATCAATCCCGGTTCAATGTTCCGGTACAGGGGAACATCCATACTGTCGTGGCGGTGTTTCTTATCCGGCATTGGTTTTTCACCTCCACAGTTAGCTTGTGCTGAAAACCAAGTAATTTATACCTTATGAAACAAAAGATTAAAGGGAGTGGATTGGTTGCCAAAGAAAAAAAGTAAACCGGAAATAATGATTACCCCGTCCGGACATGAGGTGGACAAAGAACTGGCCAAGGTGCCCATAAAAGTATCTCCGCCGCTTCAGGCGCTGCTGGCCAACCAGATGGAACTGATTGAGATGGCCGAGGGTAAAGCATCCCGCAACCTGGTGTTTATCGAACAGCATAAACTGGAGATGCTGCAGTTGGAGGAGGAAATAGCGGGCGCCTTCTCCATTTACATGCGGAAAAAAGAAAAAGCCAGGGAAAAACGGATGGAAAAACAATCCCCGGCGCTGGATGCAGCGGCAGCAGATGCTTTTGCGCAAATTCATTTGCCTGAAAATGATGATTTTAATGATCCGCCTTTTGACATCTCACGCACTGATAATGACCTCTTGGGAGTAGAACCTGCCGGCCTGCCGTCGTCTAAATATGAAACCCGGCAAATCAGCAATGAACCTCAAAATGAAGAAGTCGATGTGCGCCGGATTGCGCTGGGGGCTTCCATAAAAGCGCTGCAGGCTTTTCTGGACCGTGAATTGACCGAAGAGGAAATGCAGTCCCTGGAAGCGCAGGTCGATTCTTACCTGGGGTAACAAAATGCTAAAACCAATACCCGATTGCCTGGAGCATGACCTGAAGGTTATTTTTGTGGGGTATAATCCCAGCATCCGCTCCGGTGAAACCGGACACCATTTTGCCAACCCAAACAACAGGTTCTGGACCATTCTATACCTGGCCGGGTTGACACCGCGCAAATACAGCCCCGGGGAAGATCGTGAGCTGTTGAAGCTGGGTTACGGCCTGACCAATATTGTACCCCGCCCCACCCGGGCAGCCGCCGATATAACCGGGCCGGAATACCAGGCAGGCAAGAGGGAGCTGTACCGTAAAATTAGTTTTTACCGCCCCCGGGTTATTTGCTTTGTGGGCAAAGGAGTATATGAAAAATACAGCGGTCGTCGGAATATTGCCTGGGGCGGGCAGGGGGAGCAGGTGGTGCCCGGAGTGGTAGATTATATAGCCCCGTCTTCCAGTGGATTGGTGCGCATGAAATTGGATGAAGTGGTGGACATATTCAGCGGTTTGAAGAATTACATTTCTATAAAAACCTTGGGGAGGGATGTTTGATGAATGCCAGGTGCGAGAATTGCGGATGGCGCCGTAAAGCGGAGAAAAACCCCCGTTCCCTGATGGGACGGCTGTGGCACTGGCATATTAAGTTTTGCCCGGGTTGGAAAGCGTACCAGGCTGAACTGGCCGGAAAAAAGAAATAGAACCGTTTAACTTTGCAGTGGTTCAATGTTGTTTTATCCGGGAGGGGAGATTAAAATGAAACACTATTTGTTAATGATTTTTATCTTCTTGCTGTTCTTCGCCAGTTTTAACACCCAGTCCATGAACATAGCGCCGCCCACGTTCGGGTATATCTTTTGCGTTGTGTTAATCATTTTCGGTTACCTGGCTATAAAACGTCACCAATTGCAGTATATTAAAACCATGTTGATAACAGGGATTGCCGTGCAGTTTGTGTTTACCCTGGCCGTACCTTACTGGGTTCTAAGCGGGGGTTCGGTATTAAACGCGACGTGGCCGTATTTTCCGGAAGTGCTCTGGAGTGCCGGTGCGCTGGTTATATGGTACTACGTGTTGTCATTTATCTTTTTGCCTGTGGTTGTGTACCTGTACGGCAGGCGGGCCTGGTGTTCTTTTATCTGCGGCACCGGTGTGATGGCTGAGGCCCTGGGTGACGCTTACCGGAACCGGGGTGTCAAATCAACCGGCATCCCCCGGGGTTTTGTGGTATTAAAATGGATTATCCTGGCTGCCACGGTGGCCCTGACGGTGGCGGCCCTGGCCGGCGATCCGGCGGATACATTATTCTCTACCATTTTCCTGGTTGTTTTTATTTTGTTGATCCGGACTTTAATTATGAATGCCGCCAATTTAATTTTGATCCCTAAATTCGGTACCCGTATCTGGTGCAAGTACTTTTGTCCCCAGGGACTTTTAATCGGCCTGATTTCCCGCATCGGCAGGTTTGCCCTTGTCCGGGACGATTCCAAATGCGCCGGGTGCGGCACCTGTAACAGTAATTGTTCCATGTCCATTGATATAAGCGGCGGGCCTTCCGTCAACCGTACCGGTGACTGCGTGGGCTGCGGCGTCTGCGTGGAGGTTTGCCCGCGGCAGGCCCTGTCCATGACCACCGGCATCAGATCACTGCCTGCTGGACAAAGCGTGCCGGATAACCGTTCGATATAACAGCAATAAGGGAGTTTTACATGCTCAGGGTAACCGGAGTCAAGCTTTCTTTGGATGAAGATATTACAGAGCTTAAGGGTAAGCTGGCCAAAAAACTGGGGGTTAGGGAAAAGGAGATCCACAGTTACCGTATTGTGCGCCGGTCCGTCGACGCCCGTAAAAAGCAGATGATTTATTTTACTTATACCGTGGACGTTAAGCTGGGGGCCGGCGAAGAACGAGTGCTGGATCGGGCGGGCGGACCGGAGGTGACCGCCGCTCCGACCCCCTGGGACTTCAGCCTGATTCCCGGCGCTAAAAAACCGCGCCGCCGCCCGGTGGTGGCGGGCGCCGGTCCGGCGGGCCTTTTCGCCGGGCTGTTGCTGGCCCGGTACGGTTACCGGCCAATTATTCTGGAGCGGGGCGCCGATGTGGACACCCGGACTGAAAAGGTGCGGGTTTTCTGGCAGACCGGCCGTCTGGATCCCGAGTGCAACGTGCAGTTCGGCGAGGGGGGAGCGGGCACCTTTTCCGACGGCAAACTGACTACCTTAATCCGCGACCCCCGCTGCCGGCTGGTGATTGAGGAAATGTTCCGGGCCGGCGCCCCCGAAGAAATAACCTGGTCCCATAAACCCCACATCGGCACCGACGTGCTCAGAACGGTGGTAAAAAATATCCGGCTTAAAATTGAAGCCCTGGGCGGAGAAGTGCTGTTCAACCACCGGCTCACGGATATATCCGTGTCGGACGGCCGTATCCGGGGCATTGTCGTCAACGATCATCTGCGCCTGGATACCGGCGTGCTGGTGCTGGCCGTCGGACACAGCGCCAGGGACACCTTTGCCATGCTGCACCGCCGTGGAGTGCCCATAAGCCAAAAAGCTTTTTCCGTGGGGCTAAGGGTTGAACACCCCCAGGAATTGATTAACCGGGTCCAGTACAAACAGTTTGCCGGGCATCCCAAACTGGGTCCGGCGGAGTACAAACTGGCCTACCATTCGGCGGGCGGCCGGTCCGCCTATACCTTTTGCATGTGCCCGGGAGGCACCGTGGTGGCCGCCGCCTCCGAGGCAGACGGTGTTGTGGTCAACGGGATGAGCTATCAGGCCCGGGACGGTTTTAACGCCAACAGCGCTATGCTGGTGGGTGTAAAACCCGGGGATTACGGCGGCGACCATCCCCTGGCGGGAGTGGAATTCCAGCGCCGCTGGGAACAAAAAGCATTTGCCCTGGGCGGCGGCAATTACACGGCTCCCGTCCAACTGGTGGGTGATTTTCTAAAGGGCAGGCCGTCTACCGGTCCGGGTACCGTGACGCCCACCTATACCGGCCGGGTGGTATATACCACCCTGGATAGCTGCCTGCCCGATTACGTCATCACCACCCTGCGGGAAGCCTTTGGGCACTTTGACCGTAAACTCAAAGGATTCGCCATGCCCGAAGCGGTACTCACCGGCGTGGAGACCAGAAGCTCTTCTCCGGTGCGCATACTCCGGGGAGAGGACTGCCAGTCCGCGGTGGCCGGACTGTACCCCGCCGGCGAGGGGGCCGGTTATGCCGGCGGTATCATGTCCTCGGCAGTGGACGGTCTCCGCGCTGCCGAACAAATCATCCAGGGGGGGAGAGAGGAAGCAGGGGGACGGTTCTTTTGCTTCCGCTAGCGGAAGCAAAAGAACCGTCCCCCTGCTTCCTCTCTATTATTATGAACAAGCAAAACCATAAGTCCATCCAGGTGGCGGTGGTGGGCGGCGGGGCCGCCGGACTCACCGCGGCCATTGCCGCCGCTTCCGCCGGCGCCGGGGTAACGGTGCTGGAGCGGCTGGACAGGGTGGGCAAGAAAATACTGGCCACCGGCAACGGCCGGTGCAATCTGAGCAACACGGACCTGGATATAGAGCATTATCATGGCGCAAATCCCCGTTTTGCCTACAGCGCCCTTAGCCGGTTTGACTTTTTCCGTACCATGGCCTTTTTTGAATCACTGGGGATAGCCTGGAAAGTGGAGGAGGGCGGCAAGGTCTTCCCCATGTCCGACCAGGCTTCCAGCGTGCTGGATGTGCTGCGTTACCAGGTGGAGACCCTGGGCGTCGAAGTGAGGTGCGCGTCCGGGGTCAGTAAAATTAAAGGCCGGGAAGGGAATTTCACCCTGGAGCTGGCCGGCGGCGGTCAGGTCAAGGCCCACCGGGTGATTATCGCCACCGGAGGCCGGGCGGCCCCGAACCTGGGTTCAGACGGCAGCGGATACGGCCTGGCCCGGCAGCTCGGGCACAGCGTGGTGGAGCCCTTCCCCGCACTGGTGCCTCTTAGACTGGCCGCCGGTTTCTTAAAAAGCATCTCCGGCGTTAAGTTTATCGGCAGCGCCGCAGTGCTGGCAGGGGGCCGTCCGGTCAAAACCGCCGCCGGAGAAATACTGTTTACCGATTACGGCATCTCCGGCCCGCCGGTGCTGGCGCTGAGCCGCACTGCCAACGAGCGCCTGCGCGCCGGCAGGGTTTGGTTAAAATTAAACCTGTTTAGCGGTATGTCCCGTGACGAACTGCGGCAGCTTGTGTACCGGCGTCTGGAGCCCCAGGCAGCCAAAAGCCTGGAGTTCAGCTTTGTGGGTTTGATTAATAAGCGTCTGATCCCGGTGCTGCTTAAAGAGGCGGGTGTAAAGGATCCGCGTAAGCCGGCGGGACAGATTACCGGCGCTGAAAAAGAGGCTGTGCTAAGTATTCTGCAGGACTGGCGCTTTGAGGTCACCGGTGCCAGGGCCTGGCCTTCGGCCCAGACCACTGCCGGCGGAGTTGATGTATCGGAAGTGGATCAGAAAACCATGGAGTCCAAACTGGTGCCCGGTCTTTATTTCGCCGGCGAATTGCTGGATATAGACGGCGATTGCGGGGGATATAATTTACAGTGGGCCTGGTCTTCGGGTTTTACGGCCGGAGAAAGCGCGGCGCTGGAGCGGAAAAAAATATAAATTATCAACAAGGTTAATCCCGGGCGATATAGAATGAAGTATCGTTCAGTCTTGCTTTGCTATAGAGGGAGGGAAAAATATGTCCGGTTGCGGAAGTTGCTCGTCCTGCGGCGGCAGCGAAAAGGGCAAGGAGTACAAAAATCACGCCGGCCAATCGGCTGTAAAATGCACTCTGTGTGAACATGAAATTGTTTTTGAAAAACTGCCGAAGAGCGGCAGGGTAAAATGTGAACAGTGCGGCACCGTGGTTCAGGTGATCCCGCTGCTGTTGAACTGAGCATGTCGGCCCGCGGGCCGACAGGATGCACATGATTTAAAGGAGTAAATCTTATAAAGTTGGGAGATGTAAATATGGCCACACAAAAAGCAGTAATTAACACAGCCAAGGGCGACATTGAGCTGGAATTGCATCCGGAGCAAATGCCTGTCACGGTGGAAAACTTTCTCAAGCTCACCGACTCGGGTTTTTACGACGGCCTGACCTTTCACCGGGTGGAACATTGGGTGGTACAGGGCGGCGATCCCAAGGGCAACGGCACCGGCGGCCCGGGGTGGACCATTAAGCTGGAGACGCACCCGGATCTGAAGAACATGCGCGGCGCGCTGGCCATGGCCCGGTCCGCCAACCCCGATTCGGCGGGTTCCCAGTTTTATATTCTCAAGACCGACGCTTCCTGGCTGGACGGCCAGTACGCCGTATTCGGCATGGTTACCTCGGGCATGGACGTGGTGGACAAGCTGGAGATCGGGGATAAGATAAACTCCGTCAAGCGCGCTTAAGACGGATCTGCACATGAGAAGCCGGAAGGTGCCACCACCCGGCTTTTATTGGCTTAGTCAACATTGTTGATTTTTCAGGTTAAAAAAATTGCATTGGTGACAAATTTATGTTATTATTTAGCGGTACGTTAAAGAGTTGGAAAAACCCGGATTTATCTTCGGCCTTTCTAGTGTAAGATTGGTTTCGGAAGGTTTTTGAAGGTGCTCCGCTTTTTAATGAAAAAACTCGGGGAGGACATAAATTTACATGACTGGTACTGTAAAGTGGTTTAACGCGGACAAGGGTTATGGATTCATTGAGCAGGAAACCGGCGGCGACGTATTCGTGCATTTTTCCGCCATTCAGTCCGAAGGGTTCAAAACCCTGGAAGAGGGACAAAGGGTTGAGTTCGACGTAGTGGAAGGCAACCGCGGCCCCCAGGCTGCCAATGTTGTAAAACTGTAAAACTTAAGAACTACAACCAACCGGGGATGCCGCATAAATTGCGGCATCCCTTTGCATTTACACGTAATATCTAAGAAACCTGCTGCGGGAGGTTTACAAAATGAAATACCGGGTTTTAGGCCGCACCGGCCTTAAAGTTTCAGTAATCGGGTTTGGCGGCATCCCCATTCAGCGCATCTCCGAGGCTGAATCCGCGGCGGTAATCAACCGGGCTCTGGAACTGGGCATCAACTTTTTCGATACCGCCCGGGCGTATACCGACAGTGAGGCCAAGCTTGGAGCAGTGCTGAACAAGAGAAGAAGTGAGGCGGTTATCGCCACCAAAACCATGTCCAGAACGGCTGAAGGCATGGCTGCCGATATTCAGAACAGCTTGCAAACAATGGGCCTTGATTACATCGACCTGTATCAGCTGCATAACGTCAAGGACAGCCGGGCCTTCGAGCAGGTCTTCGGCCCCGGCGGCGCCCTGGAAGCATTGAAGCAGGCTCAGAAGGACGGTCTGGTTAAACATATCGGGATTACCGGGCACATCAGAAGCTTTTTGGTGGAGGCGCTTAAAACCGGCGAGATGGAGACGGTGCAGTTTCCCTTTAACGCGGTGGAAGCCGCCGGGGCCGGGGAATTGCTCGACCTGGCCGCCAAAACGGGGACCGGGGTGATTGTCATGAAACCGCTGGCCGGCGGCGCCATTACGGACCCCGGGCCGGCGTTGCGCTTTATCCTTGAATATCCTGTGACCACAGTGATCCCCGGTATGGACGCTTTGGAACAGGTGGACCAAAACGCCGCCGTCGGGACGGACCAGCGTCCCTTGACCGGAGCGGAAAGAAAAACGCTGGAAGAACTGGCCGCCAGGCTGGGCTCAACCTTTTGCCGGCGCTGTGAGTATTGCCAGCCCTGTCCCCGGGGAGTGGATATACCCATGGTGTTTCTGCTGGACGGATATTTTACCCGCTACGAACTGCAGGATTGGGCCAGGGAGCGCTACCGGGAGATGAAAATAAAGGCCCGGGATTGTGTGGAATGCGGCGCATGTGAGGAAAAGTGCCCCTACAGTTTGCCCATCAGGTCCATGCTGGCCGGGGCCGTAACCAGGCTGGAATAAGCACCCGCCGCCGGGGAAAATAAATCTCCATGTAATTAATGACGTAAAAAAGGTAATACTCTAATTAGGTGTTCTTTTGGAACATCTAAAAGAATAACAGTACAGGAGGAAAAGAATTTTGCAAGGTACAGTAAAGTGGTTCAACAACAGTAAGGGCTATGGGTTTATCGAGACCGAGACCGGTTCCGATGTCTTCGTCCATTACACTGCCATCCAGAACCCCGGCTTCAAATCGCTCAGCGAGGGACAAAGGGTGGAGTTTGAGATCACCGAAGGCCCCAGAGGTCAGCAGGCGTCAAACGTCCAGTTAATGTAACAAACCGGATGCCCGTGAGGTAATATACTCACGGGTTTTTTCTTTTGGCGGGAATACAGGTGTGTGACATTACAAAAACTTTAAGAAAACCTTAAACTTTTGGCAAGGGTAATTTAAGATCTGCCGCTTATAATGCGGTTATATTCAGGCGTAAACAAGTTTGTCCGCACTACGGTTTAAGGAGGGTGACTATGAAACCGGCAGAGATTAAGTCCGGTGTGTACTGGGTAGGGGCTATTGACTGGAACCTGAGGTATTTTCACGGTTATCTGACACCCCGCGGTACCACATATAACGCTTACCTGATCATTGACGATAAAATAACCCTGGTGGATACCGTAAAGCACTACCTGTTTGACGAAATGCTGAGCAGGATTAAGGCAGTGGTTGACCCGGCAAAAATAGATTACCTGGTTGTCAACCATGTAGAGATGGACCATTCCGGCAGCGTGCCCAAGATCATGGAGCTGATGCCCAAGGCCAAAGTTGTTACCTCGCCCCAGGGTAAAAAAGGCCTGCTGCGCTACTTTAAAAAGGAATGGGATTTCATGGTGGTCAACTCGGGCGAACAGCTTAACATCGGCGCCAGGACCTTAAACTTCGTGCATGTGCCGATGGTCCACTGGCCGGATTCAATGGTCACATATATCCCCGAAGATAAGCTGCTGCTGCCCAACGACGCTTTCGGGCAGCATATCGGCGGCGCGGGCCGTTTCGACGACCAGGTGGGCTGGGACATTCTCCACGAAGAGGCCGCCAAATACTACGCCAACATTGTGCTGCCTTACGGCCAGAACGTTCTTAAAGCCCTGGACGTGGTATCCACGCTGGACATCGACATGGTGGCGCCCAGCCACGGCGTGATCTGGCGCACCTACCTGGAGGAAATAGTACCGGTTTACCGCCGGTGGGCCGGCAACGAAACCGACCCCAAGGCGTTGATTGTATATGATACCATGTGGGATTCCACCAAGCGCATCGCCCTGGCGCTGCAGGAAGGATTGGAAGAGGCCGGTGTTCCGGTAACCATGCGGTTCCTGCAGACCAACCACATGTCCGAGATTATGACCGACCTGCTGACGTCCCGGGCGGTGCTGGTGGGCACCCCCACGCTGAACAACGGCATGCTGCCCAGTGTCGCCGGTTTCCTGACCTATATCAAGGGCTTGCGGCCCATAAACCGCATCGGCCTGGCCTTCGGCTCTTACGGCTGGGGCGGCCAGGGGGCCAAAGAGGCGGCGGCGGTGCTGAACGGCATGGGCTGGGAGATGCCGGTGGACTTCATCAACCTGCAGTACCTGCCCGACGACCGGGAACTGGACGGCGCCCGGGAAGCGGGCAGAAAATTGGGCGACGCCGTCCTGAGTACTTGAGTATTAAAGGGGCGCCTGGCGCTGAAAAAGTACGCCGGTAATGGTTATAAGGGCTGACTTTTTAATTAAAAGTGGTTAATATTAAACTATGTAAAACGGGAGGTTGGAAAAAAATGACTCAGTTAATGCAGGTTTGCAAGTGCGGCATTTGCGGCAATATCGTAGAGGTAATCCACACCGGTAAAGGCGAGCTGGTTTGCTGCGGCAAGCCCATGAGCCTGGTTGTTGAAAATACCGTGGACGCCGCCAAGGAGAAGCATGTGCCGGTGATTGAAAAGAACGGCGACAGCGTTAAGGTAACCGTGGGCAGCGTATCGCACCCCATGGAGGAAAAGCATTACATCGAGTGGATTGAGCTGATTGTGGACGGCAAATCCTACCGCAAGTTCCTGCATCCCGGCGAGTTTCCGGTGGCCGAGTTCTGTGTCCCCGGCGGCAACGAAATCCAGGCCCGGGAGTACTGTAACATCCACGGCGCCTGGAAAGCGAGCCTGTAAAAGGCGTTTTGTTTCCTTGGCGAAACGACATACGGAGCGGAATCGGAGTGAGCAAAGGAATCAAAAACGCCTGTGCCGGTTGTCAACAGCCCGGTGTAACAGTGTTACATATGTGCGCACCAGCGTTTTAACCGCATTGTGTTGTGCTATATAACATTTTTTATCCACGGGTAATTGTGTGGCGAGATGGTTAAACAAAAAAATGCGTCATAATTTAACAGTCAGTTTGGGTGATGATTCGACGGCGCCTTCCGGGGCGCTGTTTTTTTCTTTGTCAAGCCTTTATTGATCACGGTTGGCGCGATTTTGAGCCAAATGATAAAAATTTTCAGAATATGGCATTGAAGTTGCTTGTTCGTAACAACACGTGCAAATTGAACTTTGGGTATGCGGGAGGGCGGGCCGAATTAACAAAGCTGTTGGAACCTTGAGAGGAGGTCGGACAACACCACCGGGTAATGCCGTTTACCGGCACATTTTTTAATCAAGGAGGTTAAATCAATGGCGCAAATGACTAGCCGGGAGCGTTTTATGGCGGCGCTGGCAGGAAAGGAAGTTGACCGGCTGCCTGTGGTAAGCATATGTCAGCACGCCACCTATGAGCAAATGGATGCCTTAAACGTCTACTGGCCGGATGCCTACCATGACGCGCAATTAATGGCCACCCTGGCCGGCGGGGGCTGCTCGATACTGGGTTTTGACGCGGTAAGGCTGCCGTTCTGCCAGACCCACGAGGCCGAGGCCCTGGGTGCGGTCCTGAAGGAGGGGGGGAAAAAGGATTTACCCAGCATAAGAACACACCCTTACAAGGTGGGAGACCAGGTTAACTTTCCGGCTGATTTCCTCAGCCGCGGCCGGATCCCGAAGCTGTTGGAGGGCATCCGCATTTTAAAAGAAAAGTGCGGTGACAAGGTCATCGTCATGGGGGGAATTATCGGCCCATTCAGTATTGCCGGGCAGATCCTGGAGGTAACGGCCCTTTTGCGGGTGGCTTACCGGAAGCCGGACGACCTGATCCCTTATATTGAGGCGGGCGAGAAGGCCGGGGCCATGCTGGGCCAGGCCATGATTGACGCAGGGGCCGATGTAATAGTCATCGAGGATATGATGGCTTCTCTGGACATGATCAGCCCGGATATATACCGCAAGCTGGTTCAGCCCTATGAAAAAAGGTTGGTGGAGGCATTCAGCGTACCCACCATCATCCACATCTGCGGGAAACTGGACCGGATTGTGCTTGACATAGCCAAAACCGGTTGTGCCGCCATCAGTGTGGAGCCGGTGGTCAATGTGCCGCTGGCGCTGGAACAGTTTGCGGCGGCAGGGATTAAAACACCTTTAATCGGGGCTGTGGATCCGGTTAATACACTGTACCAGGGAGATGAAGAGCGGGTGATGCGGGAGACCGCGGAAAATATAGCCAAGGGCTTCGGCATGATTTCTCCGGGGTGCGCCGTTCCTCCGGCCACAACCACCGCGAACCTGAAGGCCATAGTGGCGGCCGTGCAGGCCGCGGCCCAATAAAGGTCCAAGAACAAAGAACAAAACAGGAGGGGTTGTCTTGAGCGAACAGGAAGTTTTAAATAAACTCAGGGACGGGGTCCTGGAATACGATAATGACAAGGTAATCGAGGCGGCCAATGAAGCCCTGGCCGGGGGAATCGACCCGGAGACGGCTATTTTCGACGGCCTGGTGGCCGGAATCGAGGAAATCGGGCGGCTGTACGAAATTGAAGAGATCTTTGTGCCGGAGATGCTGCTGGCTGCCGACGCCATGTACGCCGGATTGGACATTTTAAAGCCCCATATGAAGAAAAAAGGAGACCAGCGCATCAAGGGCCAGGTGATCATGGGCGTCGTGCAGGGTGACGTGCACGATATCGGCAAGAACATCGTCAAGATGATGTTCGACGTGGCCGGTTTTGAGGTGCACGATTTGGGCCGTGACGTGCCGCTGGAAACATTTGTTGAAGAACAGCTGCGCACCGACTCGGAACTGGTGTGCCTGTCGGCTATGATGACCACCACCATGGTTGGGATGCCCGAAATTATCCAAAGGATCAAGGAGAAAAACCCCAACGTCAAGATCATGGTGGGCGGCGCTCCCCTTAGTGAGGATCTGGCCAGCCGGTTTGGCGCCGACGGTTACGCCAAGGACGCCAATAACGCATTAAAAGATGCCATTAATATGGTTAGTTCGCTGCGGAATCTTTAAACTGAAAAAAAGGAATCCCGCCACAGATGTTGAATATTTTGGTAAGAAAATTTTATAAGCGCCGGAAGGTTATAAATTAAAAAAAGATGCTCCCGGGCGGCTTATGCAAATTACCTGTTATAGTAGCAGTAAACTTTTAATTTAATTGTTGGACCCCGGCGCTGTTTATGTTCCGGGGTATTCATATCTTTGCTGTTTGGGAAGATGCAGGGAAAGGAGTAATCCTTGTGCATGACGACATTTTACCCCAAACCATATGGGCCAAACTTGAACAGGGTGTTTTAATGTATGATGAAGAAGTGGTCGTCAAGGCTGCTGAAGATGTTTTAAAATACGGTTTGGATATTTATGAATCAATAATGAACGGCCTGGTGACGGGAATTGAAAAGGTGGGCGCGCTTTATGAAAGCGGTGAATACTTTGTGCCGGAGATGCTGATGTGTTCCGACGCGTTATATGCCGGATTAAGCATTTTGCGCCCGCATTTGAAAAAAAACAAACCGGCCGTCAACGGGCAGATTGTGATCGGAGTGGTGCAGGGCGATATCCATGACATTGGTAAAAACATCGTTAAAATGATGTTTGACGCCGCGGGTTTTCAAATGTACGACCTGGGACGGGATGTGCCGCTGGAGAGGTTTATTGATGAACAGCTGCGCACCGATGCCGAAATTGTATGTATTTCAACCATGATGACCACCACCATGTACGGCATGGTGGAAATCATAAAAAAGATTAAGGAGAAAAATCCCTCCGTAAAAGTAATGGTCGGCGGCGCTCCCATCAGTGAAGAACTGGCCGTAAAGTGGGGGGCGGACGGCTATGCCCCGAATGCGCATAATGCCATCCAATATGCCATTAAAATGGTCTCCGCCTTAAAGAGACTGACCAAACCCGGCGAGGATTTATAGGCGCTAAATTGTTAAAATATTTTCAAAATTTCGACAAAATAAATAGTAAACATCATTTCTCTAACATTATAAAGGAAAAGGAAGATTGGTTGACGTGATAAACCCCGGGCATGAAGATATTTTCAACGGCCGGCCGGTGGACCGGAAAATTAAAAGGATCCTCCGATCCTGGGAAAAGTTCATCAATGATTTTGAAATTGAACCGTATGTGATCAGGCCTCTGCTGGCCAACTCCTGGCACCGCTGTTTGAGGATGAAGGTGGATCCCCATGCTTCGTTATGTGAACTGCGCCTTTTAAGCGCCAGGCAAATTGAAAAACGGATCAAACGCCGGAAGAGATTAATTGACGCGGCAATTCCTTTCATGTCTCAATTATACAGCTTTGTAAAAGGCACCGATTCACTGGTTTGCCTGGCCGACGACCAGGGGATGATTCTGGATGTGCTGCGGGATCCGGTTATTCAGCACCGCACCAAGCACATCTGCCAGGAATTGGGTTCCGACTGGAGCGAAGCCATAGCCGGGACCAATTCCATCGGCACGGCTTTATTTGAGAAGAAACCGGTTCAGATTACCGCCGGCGAACACTATTGCAAAGTGATGCATGATTTCACCAGCTCCGCCGCCCCCATCTTCAGCCCCGAGAAGGAACTGCTGGGCGTATTGTGCATTGTGGGCCTGTACCAGAATGTCCACCCGCACACCCTGGGTATGGTGGTGGCGGCGGTAAAGGCGGTGGAGAACCATTTAATCAGTCAGAAGACTTCATACGAACTGTTGATTGCTTACAATAAAGTTACCGCCGCCATAGAAACCATGAACGAAGGGCTGATTGCCATAGAAGGCAACCACAAGATCACCCAGTTGAACTCCGTGGGAGCTAAAATTCTGCAGGTCAACAAAAAAAGTTGCATCGGCGAGCACGTCTGCGATGTTTTCGGAGAGCATTTTCCCCTGTTAAATGTGATCACCACGGGGCAGGAGTTTATCGATCAAGAATTTTATCTGGAAACGCCCATGGGAGGGACGCGTTTTACTTCCACGGCCAAACCCGTTAAGGACGCCTTCGGCAATATCACGGGCATGATTGCGACCTTGAGGGAAATAGACACCGTACACAAACTGGTACATAAAATGGTGGGCGCGCAGGCCACCATGGTTTTTGACGATATCATCGGCAACGACCCGCAGCTGCACGCGCTAATCAAACGCGCCAAAAAAGTGGCCCGGAGCAGCTCGACAATACTGCTGCTGGGTGAGAGCGGCACCGGCAAAGAAATTTTCGCCCAGGCGATCCATAATGCCAGCGGCCGCAGCAGAGGGCCGTTCATTGTCATCAATTGCGGCGCTATTCCCAGGGAACTGGTGGAGAGCGAGCTGTTCGGTTATGAGGACGGCGCCTTTACCGGCGCCGCCAAGGGCGGCCGGCCGGGAAAATTTGAGTTGGCCAGCGGGGGCACCATCTTCCTGGATGAAATCGGTGATATGCCGCTGGATATCCAAACCAGCCTGTTAAGGGTGCTGCAGGAAAGGCAGGTGACCAGAATCGGGGGGCAAATAGCCATCCAAATTAATACCAGGGTGATTGCCTCAACCAATAAGAATCTGGCGGAGGAAGTGGATAAAGGTAATTTCAGGCTGGACTTATATTACCGGTTGAACGTAATCACCTTCAACCTGCCCAGCCTGCGGGAAAGGCCCAAAGACGTGCCGTACCTGGTGCAGTACTTTGTTGAAAAAATCAGCCGCCGTTTGGGACAGGCGTCGCCCACCATTACGCCCGAATTTTATAACTGCCTGACCGAATACAGTTGGCCCGGCAATGTCCGGGAACTGGAGAATGTTATCGAACAGGCGCTGCATATGGTGGAAACGAATATTCTGGTGCCCGAGCATTTGCCGTCCAGGATATACGCTCCCGGGCTGACGGGGTCGAAACAGCCTGAAAAAACGGATAAACTGAAAAATGCCGAAGCTTTGGTCATTAAAAGCACTTTGGATTCCTATGGCTGGAATATTTCCAAAGCGGCCGCCGTACTGGGCATCAGCCGGAACACGCTGTACAGGAAAATCAACAAGTTCGGCTTAACGCCTGAAAACAGCCGGGTAAGAGGGGCTGTTGAAAGGAGCAGGTTCCATGACGGTTAAAGACTATTCAAGGATCTTTGTGCGCTATGACCTGATCACTGAAAGCCCCTATTATTCAATTAAAAGGGTGGCTGGTGAAAACAAGGCCATCCAAAAGGTTGTGGAAAGCGTTATTCTCGGCGACACCGAAAACATAGATGAAGTGGTAAACGCCGCCCTGCGTACCAATAACCCGGTGGATATTATCAACAACGGATTGCTGGAAGGGATGAAAGAAGTAAGCAGGTTATGGGACGAGGGGGTTTACTATTTGCCCCAAACCCTGCTGGCTTCGGATACCATGCTGCTGGGATTGCAGATTTGTGAGAACAAACTTGGCTGTCCGGTCCGTAAACGGGGTTTGGCCGTTACCCACACCGCCGAAGGCGACATCCACGACCTGGGACAGAAAATTGTCAATGTCCTGCTCAGGGCCAGCGGTTTTAAAGTCATCGATCTGGGTAAAGACGTCCCGGTAAGCGAGGTGGTGCAGGCCGTTAAGAAGTATAAGCCTGATATACTGTGCGGCACCGCGCACCTGACCACCACCATGGGGGTTTTTAAACAAATTTCCGAAGCGTTAAACCGGGAAGGAATCACTGTTCCCTTTGCCTGCGGCGGCGGGGGCGGCGTCAATTTATCTTTCATCACCAGTTTTGATTTCGGCATTTACGGCAAAGACGCCTCACTGGCGCCTAAAATGGCTGAGGACGCCAAAAATGGTATGGGCTGGGAGGCCATCCGGAGGAAATATAATCAATAAAAAATTTCACCAATGGCTCACATGTTACACTGTGGCAAAATGTAACACTTGATTACGCATGTCGTATTCACGGTTGTGATTAAATTATGAATTGTCAAGAGTTACATAACGTAACAGCGCAATTGATTTGCCCGTCGTATACAACGACTTCCGGAACAACGGGAGTCTTTCAGATAAGGCCGGGAAAACCTGTAAAAATCAGGATAAATATTCAGACAATACAAAATTATTTTTATTTTCCCGCTTCAGGCATTGATATTGCATTTTTAAATGGGGAGCAAAGCTGTCCATTCCGGTTTCAGATGCCGAAGCGGGAGGAGGTGTACCGCCGGGTTAGTGGATTATTTTGCGGGTAAGCACCGGCCAAGTTTTTTAGTTAAACAAAAGGGGGTTAGTAATATGCCGAGTTATGACAAAATGGCTTATGCCAGCGCTGCTGAAATGATATTTGGCACAGCTAAAAATCCTGTTACTTACGGGCGTGATTTTACCGTCGGCGGGGGATACGTATATCCTGAATTGGTACCGCACCCCAGGCCGGGTACGGAATCAACCAAGAAGACGCTGGTGAAGGAATACGAAAAAATGGCCACCGATGTTCTGGACCGCTGCGTGGCCATCGGTATCCCCGGGATCCAAATTGAGCTGGAACACGTGTATCAAATGACCAAGAACCCCGATTGGGGCGGAGAAATAGCCGCGGCCACCAAGCGCCTGCAGGAGGATTATTACCGCAAGTACGGGCTGAAAAGCGCTATCCGGGCCACGGTGGCGGACTACCGGAAACCGGATGAAGAAGATATCAGGAATAGCGTAGCCCTGGAGTCAACCTTAAAAACTTTTGAGACCAGCGCCGCCGGCGGGGCCGATAACCTGTCCATAGAGTCCGTGGGCGGAAAAGAGGTTTCCGACTATACCATTGTGCGCCAGGATATCCGCGGCACCCTGTTTGGTATCGGTGTTCTGGGCAGCCGGGACATGGAATTTATGTGGAAGCAGGTGGTTGAAATCGCCGGTAAATACGGCGTTACCCCCGGCGGCGACACCAACTGCGCCCAGGCCAACGTGGCCATGTTTATGGCCGGCGGGTACCAGGACAGGTCGGTGCCGCACACCTTTGCCGCTTTAACCAGGGCCATTGCCGGCGCCCGGTCCCTGGTGGCCTACGAGCAGGGGGCCAAAGGCCCCAGTAAGGACTGCGGTTATGAGGATGTAATCATCAAGTCCATCACCGGCAACCCCATCTCCATGGAAGGAAAAACCTGCGCCTGCGCCCACAGTGACTTGCTGGGCAACCTGGTGGGCGCGTGCTGCGACCTGTGGAGCAACGAGGCTGTCGAGTACCATGATATGTTCGGCGGCACCACCGTGGCTGTATTTGCAGAGATCCTCGGTTATGACGTGGCTTTGATGAACACGGCCATCGAACTGGGTTACGCTAAAATGCTGCAGGAAATGATGGTGCAGTCCGACAAGTACCGTGATACCCACGGTTTCATACTCTGCCCCGAAAACGCCTACGAAATCGGCAAAGCCATCATTGACAACAACACCTCTTACTATGCCAGATCCCGGGCGGCGGCGATTAAGGCCGGCCAGCTAATGCTTGGCGACAGCAAGCTGCAGATGTCCGCTTTTGAAAAGGATGCCCTTGAATCCGCGATGCGGACCCTGGAGAGCCTGCCCGACAAGGAAGAAGATTTCATCAGTGAATGCGCGGATATTTATAAAAAGCTTATCCCGGGCTTTAACCTGGCCAATTACGGCCTTTAATTTCGAACATCTACTTCAGGTGTTGGTTGTTGGACTGACTGGAATGAATTAAAGGAGGGACAAAGATGGCCACAGTAGAGAGTTACGCGAATATTTTTGTCAGGTACGACCTTATTGGCGCCGGTGAAGCCAAAGGGGCGAGGGTGACCATTAAGGATGCCGCGCTGCAGAAGGTGCTGCAATGCGTCCTGGAAGGGGACGTTGATAATATCGAAGCCGTTGTTAAAGAAGCCCTGGCGAGTAAAGACCCGATGACGGTAATCAATGACGGTTTGATTAAAGGAATGAACGAGGTCAGCAGGTTGTGGGACGAGGGCGTATATTACCTGCCCCAGGCAATTGTAGCCTCCGACGCCATGCTGGCGGGCATTGAAATATGCGAGGAAAAATTGGGCCAGGCCATAGAGAAGAAAGGCACGGTGATTACCCACACCGCGGAAGGCGATATCCACGACCTGGGCCAGAAAATCGTCAACGCCCTGCTGCGCGCCAACGGCTATGCAGTGGTGGATCTGGGCAAGGATGTTCCGGTGGACGACGTGGTGGCGGCGGTGAAAAAATACAAGCCGGTGATGGTGACCGGAACAGCCCTGATGACCACCACCATGACCGCCTTTGAAAGAATATCCAAACGTTTGAGCAAGGATGGGTTTACCCTGCCCTTTGTCTGCGGCGGCGGCGCCGTATCCCTGGAATATGTTACCGGCTATGAGCTGGGCGTTTACGGCAAGGATGCTTCCCAGGCCCCCGGGATGGCCAGCGACGCCGTCAATGGGATGAACTGGAGCCAACTGCGGGAAAAGTGGAACAGCTAAGGATAGCCAGGGACAATTGAAAAGAACCAACCCGGGTCTTTTGCGGGCCCGGGTTGAATTAATTACAAGGCGGGAATGCATATGCGCGTGGAAGTGATTAACGGCCTGCTGGGAGCGGGAAAAACAACCGTGCTGCTGAACATGTTGGAGCAAAAAAGCAGTAGTGAAAAAGTTGCCGTACTGGTGAACGAGTTTGGAGAAATCGGCATTGACGGGGACCTGCTGGGCGGCCGGGGCGCCGATGTGGTGGAATTGCCCAACGGCTGCATATGCTGTACATTGAAAGTTGATTTGCTGAATCAAATCAAGACCATTGCCGAAGATTACCGCCCCGACCGGCTGTTTATCGAGCCCACCGGCGTGGCGACAATAAAAAATTTAATGGGCATATTAAATAGCCTGAGCCTGGAAAAGTATATCGACCGGATTACCGCCCACGTGGTGGTGGATGCCGGCATATTCCGGGAAATCATGAGCCAGAACATCGGGTTTGTGATTAATCAGATAGAAATGGCCCGGGTGGTTATTGTAAATAAATGTGATCAGGTAAGTGCTGGTGAGATCGCGGAAATACGGGAGATCATCCGCCGTTATAATTCCGCGTGTAAAATACTGTTGACTGTTTACGGCCGGCCTCTGGTCAAAGAGATTGGCTCCACTGCAGTAACACCGGAACAGCACAGCGGGGAGCAAGTCCAACATGACCCCGGCGGGCATCATGACCATGAGCACGGACATGACCACGACGATCACGACCATGAGCTGCCCCTGAAGGATTACGAACAATTCAGCGGTGCAAACAGCCGGCTCTGTGATCTCGAGGAACTGAGACGGTTTTTTATCGAGTTGCGCAATGGAGAATACGGCTCTGTGGACAGGGCCAAGGGCGTTTTTCAGGTTTCCGGCGGGCAGTGGATGCGCATGGACCTGACGGCCCGCGAAGTTACGGAGGAGATGCTGACAAATGCTTTTGCCGCCGGCAAAATACTGGTTATCGGCACCGGTCTGAAACAGGACGAGTTAGGCAGGCGATTTAACGAATGTTTTAATAAAAAGGAGTCAGGAGTCAGGATTCAGGAGTCAGAATAAGAAAATCGAAAAAACATTTGAAGAATTTTTGGGGGATTTATCATGGGGCAAATCGGCGTGGCGCTGGATTTGGGCACCAGCGGATTCAGAGGGCAGGCCGTGGACCTGGAGAATAACGAAATTATCGCCACCGTGCTTACCGCCAGGCACCCTTTGCCGGGCGCCAATGTCATGGACCACTTGAATTTCGCCCTGGAAGCCGGCCGGGATACCGCTCACTATCTGGTTATCGAAACGGTCAACCAGGTGCTCTCCTGTTTAAACGTCCCTTCGGGCAGTATCAGCAGGCTGGCGGTTTGCGGCAACCCAATTCAATTATCATTGTTTGAAGGGATAGAGATAAGGGATTTGGCTTATGCCGGAGAGAGGAAGAAAAAATTACTGGGCGTTGAGCCCCCGAACCGGGACGCCAAAAAACTGCCGGCCGCTCATGTTGCCGGTTTGCGGCTGCCGGCCCAGGTACAGGTTTTTATTCCGGGGGCGGTAAAGCATGAAATCGGGGCGGACGCCCTGGCCATGATGGTGCAATCCAACCTTCTGGAAACCAATGAAATCGCCCTGGTTACCGATTACGGGACCAACGCTGAAATGGCCTTAAAGGTGGGCGAGCGGATTATCACCGGTTCATGCGCCGCCGGGCCGGCTCTGGAAGGGCAGCACATTGAGTTTGGCATGCTGGCGGCTCCGGGCGCGGTCCATGACCTGGAAGCCGAAAAGGCCGGTTTCCGCTGTCTGGTCCTGAATGACGATATGATCAGCGTTTCCGGAGATCAGGTTGACCTAACCGCCCCGGCGGTTTTGGAAGCCGCCGGTGGGCGGGCCGCCGGGATTACGGGTACGGGAGTGATCTCCATTATCTATGAGGGCAGGAAAGCCGGCCTGATCCGGCTGCCCAGGATTAAAACACCCGATCAAAAACTGCACCTGGGCAGGGAAGTGGCTTTTTCCGAGCATGATATCGTGGAGGCGGGAAAGGCCATCGGGGCTATCCGGGCCGGCTTTATAACCCTGGCTGCCGAAGCGGGGATCAGGCTGGAGGATATCGCCACCGCTTATATGGCCGGAGCATCCGGGACTTATGTAAACGCCTGGAAGGCGTTGCAGGTGGGGCTGGTGCCGCCGGGAGTGAAAAAAATATACCAGATTGGCAACACGTCGCTGGCCATGGCCAGGGATATTGTTGTCGACCCGGAAAAACTGTGGGATTTACAAAGACTGGCCCAGGATCTGAGGGCGAATCACTGCATGTTCGGCGAGTCCCGGGTTTTTGAACGGGCGTATCTGCTGGAACTGTCCCTCTGGGGCGAGGGCATGCCCTGGGACCAGTACCACCGGTTCGGCAAAATTTATAAGCTGCCGGAGCTGACTGATCCCAATCCCGACCCCGAAATTAACCGGCTCTATGACCGGGATATTCCGGACCTGGGCCGCCGGGGAGTTACTTATATAGATAATGTCGGCTCTCCCCGCCGGGTTGAATTCGCGGGCTGCACCGGCTGCGGCGCCTGTATTGACGGATGTCCGGAAAAAGCCCTTTCCTTTGTCGCAGAAGGGGGCGCCGTGTTGTCCATCCGTCCCGACCGCTGTAACGGCACGGCCTGTAAACGCTGTGAAATAAACTGCCCGGAGAAAGTATTTAAACTTGATTTGATTAATTTTATCCCGGAGAAGAATATTTCCAACCCTGCTTAGTATTCTTCAACCGGGATAATAGCAATAATCCCTTTTCGGTGAGCTGTTGACGTGTCAGTCAACGGCTTTTTCTTTTTTACAATAGTATGGGTTGTAAATGCTGTGGGCAATCTAAAATCATCACTATGCTTTTGGGGAAGGTCGATTTTATTGGAGTTCGCCGATAAACTGACCAGAGGTTTCATGGCCGGAACATTTGGCGGCATTGTAATGAGCATATTAAGTTATTTTTCCATTAAACTTGATTTTGCTGAGCTGCACCACATAGACTGGCCCGCCCTGATTATTTTCGGCCATCAAACAACCAATACCGTGGAAACTATTTTCGCCCTGTTGATCCAGTTAATATTCACGGGATCTCTGGGCATAATCTTCACCTATTTGGTGGCCCAGCTTTTTACAAGCGCAAATTATCTTTTCAAGGGCTGGCTTTTTGGCGTGATGTCATGGTTTACCATCTATGTCATAGCGTTCTTTACCAAAATCCCCGAGTTGGTGCCCCTTGATACGGGCACTGCCATATCGGATTTTATCTCAGCCTCCGTTTACGGCCTGGTGTTGGCTGAAACGGTTCGCCGGTTGGAACACAGGGTTATGGGAGAACGTTTTTAAGGGGCGTTTTGTTTCCTTCGCTCACTCTGATTCCGCGCTGGACAACTCCTCGGCTTGCTTTGGGCGCAACCGGGTCGCCCCAAATTCGACGTCCTATCTCAGTTGGGGCTGGCTCGCACGTCCTGTGCTCGCCTCCCGGTTGCGCTCCCACGCTGCGCCTGGAGTTGTTAGCCAGCGCTCCATATGTCGTTCGCCAAGGAAATTAAAACGCCCTACGATGATTAATAAACCAGGTTTATTTTTTAGCCTGCACTGTGGTTTCCAGCGTCTCCCACATCTGATCGGAAAGCAGCCCCAGGCGCCACAGGGAAATACCGCCCAGGTTATAGCGTTTGGCGATGCCTGTCTTGGCGGACAGGCTTGCCTCCGTTTCGCTGGGGATGGAGATGCCCAGGCTCAGTTTGGCCGGCGGAACAACCGCCGCGGCCATTTCCACCGCCTGGGTCACCAGGTGGTCAGGTTCGGGTTTGGCGCCGTAGTCGTAGGCCATGATGATGATCCGGTCGGCGTGCTGACCCAGGGTTTTGTAATCGTACCCCTTGAAAGCGCTGTTGGGGGCGTGCAAGGTCAAAGTAAGGGTTTTGCCGCCGGCATGCAGTTCTTTAGCTAATCGACTCGCGTATGAGTTGAAACTCTGCCGCACCGCCTCCAGGGCGGTCCCGGTCTGGGAATAGCCGAGCCCCTCGAAGTCCAGGTTGACCCCTTCATATAACGCTGTTTCCGCCGCTATGGCGCCGATGCTGTTTTGCACGGCGGCGTCATTAGAAAGCAGTCCGGTCAGGGCGCCGTCTCCGTCAGTAAGTTGCACCACCATTTCGGTCTTCAGATTATATTTCCCGGCGGTCTGCAGCACGTCTTCCCAGCCTTCGGGGCGCTGCCAGTTCTGCTTGCTTTTGGTCAGCAGGCCGCCCGCTTCATCCAGGCTGTACCAGCCCAGGGCCAGTTCGCTGACCAGGCCGGTTTTGCCCTGGCCGGCGGCCGGATACTGAACGCCGAACAGGTTGGTCCAACTGCTGGTGCCCGGGTCGCCCAGGGCGTAAAAACCGGTGACGAACATTTCCCGCAACGGAATTTCCCGTAACGGGGATGTTATTTTTACCGCACCGTCCCAGTCCACCTGACAGTCAAAGGCCTCGCTGAAGAAGCGCAGCGGAATCAGCGTCCTGCCCCCGGCAATCAGCGGCGGCGCGTCCAGGGTAACCGGCGCTCCGTTGCGGTAAGCGGTGTTGCTGCCGATCTGCAGCCGGATGGCGGTTTTGCCGTCGGTGGCCTGCACTGTTTGGGCGGGGCCGTCCCAGACGACATCTACTCCCAGGGCTTCGGCCAGGGCGCGGAAAGGAACCATTGTATGCCCGTCCAGGATTACCGGCGGGCTATCCATGGTTACAGGCACCCCGTCAATCAATACCGGGATGGAACTGTTTGGTTGTTGGGCCGGGGCCGGATTAAAAAAGCCCCCCAGCAGGATAATACTCATGGTCAGCACCGTCAGCAGCAGCCGTTTCATAATGTCCTCCCAATTCAGCAAAGTTGTACGCTTTTCTTGTTGAGCTTGTAATTTCTTCTTCGCTGGAACGGCAAATCCTGCCTGCGTTGGATGATATGTCGAAAGAACAGTTTGACAGTACTGGAGAGAATTAGAAAAATATCCTTGACAGAACGGAGGGTTTCAATTATATTGGTATACAAATAATTTATATACCATTAAAGGACGTTGGACATGGACAAAAATATCGCGGCAGACGGGCCGAACAGATACATATGTTACAAACTGAGCCGGGTAATGCGCAAAGTACAGCGCTACTATGAGGCCGGCCTGGTCAATTTTGAAATCACCCCGGTGCAGTTTTATGTGCTCAGCAACCTGCTTGGTAATGACGGCGTGAAATTTAAGGACCTGGCCAAAAGTATCGGCATTGACGGTTCCACCCTGACCGGTATCCTGGACCGCATGGAAAGAGGCGGGTTTGTGGAAAGGAGGGACGATCCGGAGGATCGACGCTCGCTTCTGGTATTTTTGACCGAAAAATCAAAGGAAATAGGACCGGATATGATTAATCTGGCGGCAAAGCTGGATTACGACATTAGAAAGCAATTTGACGAGGCCGATTTTGCCACTTTTGTCAAGGTGCTGGACCAACTGGGGGAAACAATGGAGTAAATTTTTTGTCTTCTTTATTTGTATACGTATTATTGTTAGGCAATCAAATAAACAAGTTGCTAAAGTAATCCTAAATGACGGGGGGTTGGTTTTAATGGGTCATATAGTTAACGCCAAGGAAGAGGTTTATCGCGCACTGGCGGAGCGTTTGAACAAAAACCCGGTGGGGGCGCCGATGAACGAGGCGTTGATGGAAATTCTCCATCGCCTTTATTCTGTCGCCGAAGCCGAGGTAGGCGGTAAGTTTCCCATGCTGCCCATGCCGCTGGGTAAAATCTCGGACATCACCGGGATCGGGGAAAACAAGCTTAAAGACATCCTCGAATCCATGTGTCAAAAGGGGCTGGTGCTTGACATCCCCAGGCGGGACGGCACCCTGTTTATGATGGCGCCGGTGGTGGTGGGATTCTTTGAGTACACCTTCATGCGGGTATGGGAAAACCGGAACATGCGGGAATTGGCCGAGCTGTTTGACCGGTATTTCTCCCATGATGAAGTGCGGCGGGAGTTTTTCGGGGGCGACACCAAGATGTTTCAGACTCTGGTGTACGAGAGTCTGATCCCGGCGGTGGTGGAAACCGAGGTACTGGATTACGAGAGGGCTTCTGAAATTATCCGGCAGTCCGGCGGCGGCTCCCTGGGCATGTGCTCCTGCCGCCACAAGGCCCAGCACCTGGGCAAGGCTTGCGACGCGCCGGTGGAAGACGTCTGTACGTCGCTGGGGAACGCCGGCAAATGGATGGTGTACCGGGGGTTTGCCAAACCCGCCTCGGTGGACGACATGCTGCGCGTGCTGGAGCGCACGGAAAAACTGGGCCTGGTGCATATGGGCGACAACGTGATGAATAATCCCATGTACATCTGCCACTGCTGCGGCTGCTGCTGCCAGGTGCTGCGCGCCATAAACGAGACCGGAGGCAAAGCGGTGCACCCCAGCAACTTCATTCCCGCTGTGGAAACGGAAAGCTGCGTGGGCTGCGGCACCTGCGCCGAAGCCTGCCACATCAACGCCATCACCATGCAAACAGGCGCGGGCGGAGATGAATTCCCGGTGATCGACAAAGATAAGTGCATTGGCTGCGGAGTATGTGCCGCGGCCTGCCCCGGCGAGGCGTTGAAAATGGACCGCCGTTCGGTGCTGCACGTGCCCCCGGCGGACAAAAGGGAGCAATTCGCGCGCATAGCCAAGGAAAAGGGCCGGATCTAAAATAAAGGTTAACGAATCCCAGCGCTTTAAGCGCATTCCTCATAGGGACATGATTTGAACTGGTAGGGGCGCCCCTTGCAGGCGCCCAAATGAACTTTAAGCGCATTTCCAAAGGCAGACAGCACATTCGGCTACGGTAGCCGAAGTTGAAAACGGTGATTCGGCATCCGATAAGGAGAGATTGAGCGTTAATGTGGAAATGTCCCAAATGCGGTCGTGAATTCAAGAATACCAATCAAGACCACTACTGCGGTAAAATCAGCACGATTGACGACTATATCGCCGTGCAGCCCGCGGAGGTTCAACCGCTTTTGCAGGCTATCCGCGAAACAATCCGCGCCGCCGCACCGGATACGGTGGAGAAAATCTCGTGGCAGATGCCGACGTTCCGGCTGGTCGAGAACCTTATCCACTTCGCGGCATTCAAAAAGCATATCGGGGTATTCCCCGGCGGCGAAGCGGTCGGCGTGTTTGCGGATAGGCTGACCGGATACAAAACGTCCAAGGGAACGATCCAGTTCCCACTCGGCAAGCCCATCGACCACGAGCTGCTCGCCGACATCGTGCGTTGGCGTGTGGAGCAGGCAAAAGGCGGCAAGTCCACATTTGCCGAGCCGACTGCGCGGGAACGGTATGTAATGCCGGATGTCATCGCCGCCGCCCTTGACCGGAGCAACCTGTGGGAGCGTTACCGCGCCCGTCCGCCATATCAGCAGAACGATTACATCGGTTGGATTACGCGTGGCAAGCGGGAGGAAACACGCCAAAAGCGGCTTACCCAAATGCTCGAAGAACTGCAAGCGGGCGACGCCTATATGGGAATGGCGTATAATGCTAAGTGCTGAGGGGAATTGCCAAACGCCGGCCGCTGCGCGCCGTGTTCCGCGACAGCAGTTTCAGCGTCATATTCATAGTTTTGGTTCATTAATATCCTTCGCTTTGGTCAAATGCTTTCGTATAAGTTCAGCCACAACCTGTTCCGTTTTCTTTCTGTCACCGGCGCAATACCGCATTCGCGCCTTATCTTCCTCGGTAAGGGGCGTGCCCTCCATCGCCATGGAGGCGTTCACTTCCTCAATTATTCGCTCCAGAGCTTTCATTGAAAACACCTCATTTTCATTCTTAGTATAGCGTAAAATATGGTAAAAAATCAATTTGAGGAATTCCAACTGGCAGAGGAACACTGACCAAGTGTTAGTTAGATGGTTATGAGGCAGACAGCATATCCGGCTGTCTGCCTTTGCCGTTACAATTTTAATGAATTTTGCTATAATAAGGTGAAACTTGGAAAAACAGAACTGGACAGCTTAACCATTAAGGAGCCGGGGCATGGAAATATTCGATAACGTAACAAAAATCGTTAAAGATGATTTATCGGTCACAATCAGCAAAGGCAGCCGCCTTTCCATAGCTGCCGCCTGTTTTTCCATCTACGCTTATCAGGTGTTAAAAAAGCAGCTTGATAACGTGGACGAACTGCGTTTTATCTTTACGTCGCCTGCGTTTGTTACCGAAAAAGCGCCTAAAGAAAAAAGGGAATTTTATATCCCGCGCCTGAACCGCGAGCGCAGCCTTTACGGAACGGAGTTTGAAGTGAAGCTGCGCAACGAACTGACCCAAAAGGCAATTGCCCGCGAATGCGCCGATTGGATTCGCAAAAAGGTTACGTTTAAATCAAATACCACGCCGGAAAATATGGGCGGCTTCCTCAACATAGAGACCGGCAGTGAACAGATTACATATATGCCCCTTGGGGGCTTTACCACAACTGATATTGGATGCGAACGCGGGAATAACAGCTACAACATGGTAACTAAATTTCCGGCGCCGAATAGCCGCGAATTCACCCATCTGTTCGAGAACGTCTGGAACGACAAAGCAAAATTGCAGGACGTAACCGAAGAGGTCATTGACAGCATCACCACCGCCTACAAGGAGAATCCGCCGGAGTTCCTTTATCTCATGGCTCTTTACAATATATTCAATGAATTTCTCGAAGATATATCCGAGGACGTGCTCCCCAATGAGGCTACCGGATTTAAACAGAATAAAATCTGGGGCATGTTATATGATTTCCAAAGGGACGCAGCGCTGGCCATTATCAACAAGCTGGAAAAATACAACGGCTGCATCCTGGCCGATAGCGTGGGCCTCGGCAAGACCTTTACCGCCCTTGCCGTTATCAAGTACTACGAAAACAGAAATAAATCAGTCCTTGTTTTATGCCCCAAAAAGCTCACCGACAACTGGAACACATACAAAGACAACTATATCAACAACCCCATTGCCTCCGACCGGCTGCGGTATGATGTCCTCTATCATACCGACCTGTCTAGAAACCACGGCAAATCAAACGGATTGGATTTGGACCGGCTGAACTGGGGCAATTATGACCTCATCGTTATCGACGAGTCGCACAACTTTCGCAACGGCGGCCTGATCTACGGCGATGACGAGCGGGAAAACCGTTATCTCCGGCTTCTAAACAAGGTAATCCGTCCGGGGAAAGACAAAGGTGCTCATGCTGTCTGCAACGCCGGTAAACAACCGCTTCACCGACTTGCGCAACCAGCTTGCCCTTGCCTATGAGGGCAATTCAAGCCTGATCAATGAAAAACTTAACACTTCCAGGCCGATTAATGAAATTTTCCGTAATGCACAAAAAGCGTTTAATACCTGGAGCGACTTGGCGCCGGAAAAAAGGACAACGGCAGCGCTTTTAAAGATGCTGGACTTTGATTTTTTTGAAGTGCTGGATAGTGTGACCATTGCGCGTTCACGCAAGCATATTGAAAAGTATTACAACATGGACGCCATCGGTAAATTCCCGGAAAGGCTCAAACCGGTATCCTTGCATCCAAACCTGACCGATTTGGACAACGCCATCAATTATAATGAAATATATGACGAACTGATGAAGCTGAACTTGGCGGTCTATATACCGACAGATTATATTTTTGAAAGCAGGCGGGACAAGTATGTCGACCCTAACGTCAACATCAACCGCGCCGGGCGCGAGCAGGGTATCCGCCGCCTGATGAGCATCAACCTGCTCAAACGGCTGGAAAGCTCCGTCTATTCCTTCCGCCTGACGCTCCAGCGGATTAAAAAGCTGATTGACGATACCATTGCCGAAATTGATATCTTTGAATCCGGCGGAGACGCGGACGTTGAGATGACCGAGTTCGACGAAGATGCTGACTTTGATTATGATGACCAAAACACTGACTTTTTCACCACCGGCAGAAAAATAAAAATCGACCTTAACGACATGGATTATGTTACCTGGCGCGCAGCGCTTCAGCAAGACTCGGACGTATTGGAGCAATTGACGCTGATGGTCGCCGGGGCATCACGCCGGAGCACGATTCCAAACTGCAGACCCTGCTGCGTATGATCTCGGAAAAAATCGACCGTCCCATTAACGAGGGTAATAACAAAGTGCTTGTTTTTTCCGATTGCATTTCTGAAGGTCAAAATCTCCAGGACTGTGACTACCTGGTTAACTACGATATTCACTGGAACCCGGTCCGCATCATCCAGCGGTTCGGCCGTATAGACCGTATCGGCAGCCGGAATGCGCGGATACAACTGGTGAACTTCTGGCCGGATTTGACGCTGGACGATTACATCAACCTGAAAAGCCGCGTGGAAACCCGCATGAAGATATCCGTCATGACCTCAACCGGGGACGACGACCTGATCAATGCCGAAGAAAAAGGCGACCTTGAATACCGCAAAGCGCAGCTTAAGCGCCTGCAGGAGGAAGTGGTGGACATTGAGGACATGTCCAGCGGCATTTCCATTATGGACCTGGGATTGAATGAATTCCGTCTTGACCTGCTTGATTACATCAAGAATAACGGTGATTTGGACAAAACCCCCTACGGCCTCCACGCGGTGGTTCCCGCCAAGGACGACGCGCCTCCCGGCGTGATCTATGTATTAAGGAACATCAACGGCGGCGTGAATATTGATAACCAAAGCCGGCTGCATCCGTTTTATCTGGTGTACATCGCAGACGATGGCGAGGTCGTATGCGACCATCTTTCCCCCAAAGAAATGCTGGACAAGATGCGGTACCTGTGCAAGGGAAAGACAGCACCCCTGGCAGACCTGTGCCGTGTGTTTAACCAGGAAACCAACGACGGTCGGGACATGCACCGGCTTTCAGAATTGCTGAGCGACGCCATCAACTCCATTATTGACGTAAAGGAAGAAAGCGATATCGACAGCCTGTTTAAAAGCGGGGGCACCACCGCGCTGAACACGGATATAACAGGGTTGGATGATTTTGAGCTGATCTGTTTCCTTGTGGTACGCTGACGGGAGGTGTTTCGTATGCTTGAATTGCCGGGCGGAACGGTATTCAACCGGCGCATACCGAAGCAAAAGTTCTATGAAAACCTGAATGTGACAGCAAAACTGAAGCGGATATTTGTGGAACAGATCAGTGTGATTTATTGGCGGAATAAAATCTCCTCCGCCACTGTGAACATTGCCGCCGGTGAAACAGTTTCGGAAATTGAGGTCATAGAGATCCGACTGAACCAGCCCGGTCTTGACAAGCGCATATTGCAGTTGATTGACAGGGAGATACCATACCATATTCTCTTTCTCCTTGTATATAATGAGCAAATACAGGCGTGGATCGGCTATAAGGAACAAAGCCGGGGCGGGACGGCGGCTTTCAAACCGGGCGCCTATTACCACACCGGGTGGCAGCCTGCGGACGGGTTATCGCTGCGGCTGGACGGTCTCAACATGGATACGGTATATGAAGGCTTTATCCGGCAGATTGCCGGGGAAAGGCTGGAGGACAAAACCAAAGGCGGTTTAAAAGACGCGGTTGCCCGCGACGAGCGCCGGCGAAAGCTGCAAAAGGAGATTGCCACATTAGAGAACAAAATACGCCGTGAAAAGCAGTTCAATATCCAGGTTGAACTTAATAGTAAGTTGAAGCGGCTGAAGAAAGAACTGGAGGGGTTGAACACTTTATGTTAACGAAAATTGACATTTGCAATATCGCTACGTTTGGTAGCATAGTAACACCGATTGACGACTTAAAAAAGTTCAACTACTTTTTCGGCTCTAATGGCACAGGCAAAACAACCATAAGCAAAGTGATCGCGGATTCCTCTCTGTTCCCAGAATGTAATCTCGTATGGGAGAACGGTATTGTAATGGAAACGCGGGTTTATAACCGCGATTTCGTTTTAAAGAATTTTGATCAAAAGATACCGGGCGTATTTACGTTGGGTGAACAAGAAGTCGATACTCGGGACAAGATTGAGGCAGTAAAGGCTGATATAGATAAGCTGAATGGCGAGATAAAGGCTCTGACTAATACGCTTCAAGGCGATGATGGCAACAGTGGAAAAAAGAATAAATTATCTCAACTTGAGACCGCCTATGCGGAGCGTTTTTGGTCTGCTAAACAAAAACATGAGGGAAAATTAGCCGGTGGACTTAGAGGTTATATGGGCAGCAAGAAAGTCTTCAAAGATAAAGTTTTAGATGAGTTCACATCTAATAAAGCGGATTTGCGGCCTGTTGAAGAACTTGAATCAAGGGCAGCCACAGTGTATTCTGATTCATTGATACAAGCCCAAAGCATACAAACGATTCAAACCGTAAAATTGCTTTCCCTTGAAAAAGCGCCAATTCTCGGAAAGAGAGTTATCGGAAAGGAAGATGTTGATATTGCGGCTATCATCAAGAAACTTGGAAACAGCGATTGGGTACGTCAAGGTCTTTCTTATTTTGAGGCTAATGATGGCGTGTGTCCTTTCTGTCAGCAGAAAACTGATGAAGATTTCGCAAAAAGTTTGAATGAATACTTCGATGAAGCCTTTGAACAGGATACTTCAGCGATAAATACTCTTGTAACTGATTACACTACTGAAAGCGAACGAATTCAACAACAGGTACAGGCGATTATAAATTTGAATTCCAAGTTTGTCGATGGCGAAAAACTCGAAAATGAAAAGAGACTGCTTGATTCAAAAATTGCTGTAAATGTTCAGCGGCTCGACCAAAAAAAGAAAGAGTCAAGCCAAGTCATTGAACTGGATTCACTTCAAAATGTTCTGGATGAGATAGTTGCATTAATTGCCGCCGCAAACGCCAAAATTGATGAGCATAACGCTATTGTCCGTAACCTGGCAAGTGAAAAAACCATACTTACAGCACAAATATGGCGGTTTATAATAGAGGAATTAAAAGATAGCATTGCTGACTATACCACCCAGAAAACAAATCTTTCTGCAGCGATTAAAAGTATACAGGAACAGTTGCAAACAAAAAATGAAAAAAAGCGTGCACAAGAATCTACACTTCGCGAACTGGAAAAACAAAATGTCAGTATCCAACCAACGCTTGATGGTATAAACAATCTGCTCGCTTCATTTGGGTTTACAAGTTTTAGATTGGCGAAAGGAACCGATGATAGGACATATAAATTGGTCAGAGCGAACGGCTCCGACGCACAGGATACATTGAGCGAGGGCGAAAGAAACTTCGTTGCGTTCCTCTATTTCTATCATTTGCTCAAAGGTAGTCATACTGAAAGCGGTATGACTGCTGATAAAGTAGTAGTATTCGATGACCCAGTTTCGAGCCTTGATAATGACGTTTTATTTGTAGTAAGTAGTTTGGTTCGAGAATTATATGAAGACATACGCCAGAAGAAAGGTACAATTAAGCAATTATTCGTTCTGACACACAATGTGTATTTCCATAAAGAGGTAACCTACAGCTCCAATCGGAACAAAGATAATATCTTGAAAGACGAATCATTCTGGCTAATAAAGAAACGAGGAGACGATTCTTTTGTTGAACGGCAGACTTCGAACCCGATAAAGACCTCGTATGAATTACTTTGGGAGGAAGTCCGAGCGAAACCAGAGCAACGCAACAACGCAACAATCCAGAACACGCTACGACGAATACTTGAAAATTATTTCAAGCTGTTAGGCGGTACCCCGCTCAACGACCTGTATACGCATTTTAAGGGCGACGATAGGATAAAATGCAAGGATTTATGCTCTTGGGTAAATGATGGATCACATGGCGGAGGAATACTTAGCGATGAGTATTATTCTATGCCGGACGACACTACTGTCGAAAGGTACTTGCAAGTATTCAAAGAAATTTTCAAACAGTGTGATCATACTGCTCATTACAATATGATGATGGGCATTGACCATGAAACAGAGCAAGAGGAGGGAAGCGATAATGAACAAGCCTAAATTTGAAACGCCGAACCTGACCGCCGTAAATGTTGAAAAAATAATGGGGCTTTTCCCTGGAGTAGTAACCGAAGGCAAAGTGAATTTCGACCTGCTTCGCTCCCTGCTGGGTGACGAGGTATATGGTGATGAAGCCTATGAGTTTACCTGGGTTGGTAAAAGAGCCGCCATTGCCGAGGCCGGTAGGCCTATTCGCAAGACGCTGCGTCCCTGCGTGAAGGAGAGCAAAAACTGGGACACCACCGAAAACCTTTACATTGAGGGCGATAACCTTGATGTGTTGAAGCTTATGCAGGAAAGCTATCTCGGCAAGGTTAAGGTGATCTACATAGACCCGCCGTACAATACTGGTGATAACTTCACGCGGGACAAGGACGAATATGAAGAGGAAGCAGGCGTATACGACGAGGACGGCGACCGCCTGTTTCGAAACACCGAAAGAAACGGTCGTTTCCATTCCGATTGGTGCAGTATGATGTATCCGAGGCTGGTACTAGCGAGGAACTTGCTGCGTGATGATGGAGTTATTTTTATCAGTATTGATGATAATGAAAATGATAACATGAAGAAATTGTGTAACGAAGTTTTTGGTGAAGGAAATTTCGTTTCTTGTCTTATATGGGAAAAGAAATTCTCACCTCAAAACGATGATAAGTATATTACGGCAGTTCATGATTATATTCTTACTTATGCTAGGCGAAAGAGTAGCTGGAGCCCTCGGCTTCAACCTCGCACAAATGAAGCATTGAATAAATTTAAGAATCCTGATAATGATCCAAGGGGTGTTTGGACAAGCGGAGACTTACAACCTGACCGTGGAAATGGAAACCGGCGTCGGCAAAACATATACCTACATAAAGACTATGTACGAGCTTAACAAGCGATACGGCTGGAGCAAATTTATCGTCGTCGTGCCCAGCGTCGCCATCCGCGAAGGCGTATATAAGTCATTCCAGATTACAGAGGAGCATTTCGCGGAGGAATACGGCAAGAAAATCCGGTATTTCATCTACAATTCGGCGCAGCTTACCGAGATTGACCGCTTTGCTTCCGACAGCGCCATCAACGCGATGATTATCAACTCCCAGGCGTTTAACGCCCGGGGCAAGGACGCCAGGCGCATTTATATGAAGCTGGACGAATTCAGAAGTCGCAAGCCCATTAATATCTTGGCCAAAACCAACCCCATCCTGGTTATCGACGAACCCCAGTCGGTGGAAGGCGCGGCCTGCGGTTATCCGTAAACCAAAACGGTGAGCGCATGGATGCCAATTTACTGGGCGAGGATGTCCAAAACATCAACGTGCTTACCGTTGTCGCCAATGAAAGCTACGGCAGTTTTGCCAAGGGGCTGCAAACCGAGCTAGCCGAGGCGGTAGCCGACCGGCCCCGTATGGTAACGGTGGAGCTATTCAGGGACAAGGTCATTAAAGACGCCGCCGGCGCCGAACAGGTGGTGGATTTTGACCTGGCCCTAAACATTTATGAGGGGCTGATCACCAGCGGATATGTAAAAAAAGGCGTCCTCACCGACAAATATTATGAGGACAAAAATTTTGAAATTGCCGAGGAGGCCGCGGATTTCAAAGATTCGGTCATGGCGATTCTCGATTCCGTTTATGATAGCCGGGCCATGCAGCCGGAGGACGCCCGAAAAAACAACATCGAATTGAAAGTGGACGAATCCAAGCTGGGCCTGCCGGAATTCCGGAAGCTTTGGGCCAATATTAACGCCAGGTCCGCATATGTGGTGGAATTCGACCAGGAGGAATTGAACCAAAAGGCGATATCGGCGTTAAACCTTGAGCTTCGCGTTTCCAAAATACTTATCAAAGTTGAGACCGGTACGCTGGGCGATATAGAATCACGGGAGCAATTGCAACAGGGAGCCGCCTTTGTGAAAGATGCAAACGAGGTTTACAAAGCTGAAGTTGCATCCAACGCGGCGGTGAAATATGACCTCGTCGGGAAAGTGGTATGCGAAACCGCAGCACGGTTGAGTTCATAGGGCTCTGGGAGCGGATTCACAACCCGAATTTCAATTACCTCGAATTCGAGGTAATTGACCGCGAAGCCGGACGCAACGCTTTTGTCCTTACGCCGAAGAAGTGGATTGAAAGCGTGAACGCCATCGGTATGACCTCCAAGCAAGGCAGGTACGCCGCGACGTTTGCCCATAAGGACATTGCGTTCAAATTCGCGTCTTGGATATCCGCCGAATTTGAGTTATACATCATAAAGGACTACCAACGGCTGAAAGCGGACGAGAACAGCCGAATCTCCCTTGACTGGAACGTCAAGCGGATACTGGCGAAGGTTAACTACAAAATCCACACCGACGCTATCCGCGACAACCTGATACCGCCGGAATTGACAGTGCGGCAGCGGTCTTTCGTCTACGCCGACGAAGCCGATCTTTTGAATACCGCGTTGTTCGGTATGACGGCCACCGAATGGCGCAGGAAAAACCCCGGTAAGGACGGCAATATGCGTGACCACGCCACGATTGAGCAGTTGCTTGTCTTGGCGAACCTTGAAAACGTCAACGCGCTGTATATCGGAAAAGGTATGCCGCAATCGGAGCGGATAGAGGAACTCAACCGCCTCGCCCGCTTGCAGCTTGCGGCGATAATCAACACCAACAGCGTTAAGCAGCTTAACGCCCTGAACGATAAGAACACAGAAGACAGCGAATAATGCAGAAACTTTAACTTACTTGGATTGGCAAGAGCGACGAAATTATAATCAAGAAAATGATGAGTAAATATCCGGAAAAAAGCTATATTACATAAAGTGTAATATATTATTACACTTTATGTAATATAGCAATACTTCGCACACTTCCTCTGCAAAAAACCAACCTGCCCAAAAATCCGTAAAGCCCAATTACATAATTTTTTACGAAAACTTCTTAAATACCCCCATGAACTCCTCCAGGGAATCCTTTAGATCGCGGTTATCCCGCAGGTCGCTGTCAATCTGCTCGGCCAGGTGGCAGCCCAGTACGGTGATCCCCACCCTGTTTACCGCCGCTTTAATGGCAGCCAGCTGGATCACGATATCTCCGCAGTCACGGCAGTCCGTCACCATTTTCTGCACCCCGCGCACCTGTCCTTCAATCTTTCTTAACCTGCTGAGCACTTCTTTCTGCATTTCCTGATTCCGCAATACCGTTGTTGGTTCTTCTTCCGCCGCAGAGTTATTATCGCTGCGATTATTTTGGGTTTTACGGCCCGATCCCAATGTAATCATCCCCTGTATGCAAGGTTGATTATACCCCCATATGGTATACATAAATTATAAACTAATGTTCTATTAAATTCAATATAAAAGTCATGAATAAAGGCCTTGACATGCGGATGTTAATGTAGTAATTTTAATCTAATATACCAATAGGGGTATGGGTATCAAACAAGACAAGAAGGCGAAATCCATATCGGCCCCAAACAACCAGGGATAATCGGAGCAAGTAAGTGATTTAAAAAATATACCCCGGTATGGTATGAAGAACGATAATTGATTGTTTAAGGAGGATGATTCATATGGCGCCGGAAGAACTGAAAAACATCAAGGCGGATAAGATTGTAGACGCGCGGGGAACATCCTGCCCCGGCCCCATCCTGGCGGCCAAGAAAGCCATTGCTGATGTGCAGGCGGGCCAGGTCATGGAAGTATTGGCATCGGATTCGGGCACCCAGAAGGATATCCCGGCCTGGTGCAAAAAGACCGGCAACGAGTTCCTGGGTCTGCTGGACGACGCAGGCACGTACAGGTTGTTTATCAGGAAGACCAGGTAAAGATGAAAACCTCGTGGTTACACCTGTCCCGGCGAGCGATTTGCGGGAGCGCCGGTAACGGCACCCGGCGCAGCGCGGGAGCGCAACCGGGAGGCGCGCATAGGATGTGCGCGCCAGCCCCAACCCGAGACACGATGTCGAGTTTGGGGCGGCCCGGTTGCGCCCCAAGCAAGCCATTGGTGCCGTCGGCGCGGGAGCCATGAGCGAGCCGGGACAGGTTAACCACGCTAGAAGTTATCATGGAGGCAAAAAAAGTATGACTAACGTGACAAGTGAAGGCAATGATTTCAACCCGAGAATCCTTGCCTTTTCCACAAATAACATCTCCGACCCCGGCATCGACCTGGCCGGCAGTTCGCATATGCACTACCCTCCGGGGGTAATGGTGATGAGCATGCCCTGCACCAGCGGCATCAAGCCCGAGTGGGTGCTTTACGCCGTGAGAAAAGGGTTTGACGGGGTTTTCATCGCCTCCGACGGTGAGGAATGCGCTTACCTGCCCGACTGTGCCGAAAGGACCACCCACATGATCAAACGGGCGCAGCTAATGCTGCAGGAACAAGGTTATGAACCGCAGCGGCTGCGGATGTCGGCCATTTGCTCGGTTTGTGCCGGCCCTTTTACCAGCCAGATCAAGGAGTTCCACGAGACGCTTAAAAATTTGGGACCTGCCAGGAAGGGATAGTGCCATGAGTTACGACATACTGGTCGTGGGCAGCGGTATCGGGGGCATGGAATCGGCCATTAAACTGGGTGATATGGGCTATAAAGTGCTGGTGGTGGAGAAGGAATCCAGCGTGGGCGGCAAGATGATCCTGCTCAGCAAGGTTTTCCCCACCCTGGACTGCGCCAGCTGCATTTCCACGCCCAAGATGGCGGCCACTGTCAACCACCCCAATATCGATGTGATGACTTATTCCGAAGTGGAGCAAGTACGAAGGGAAAAAGAAGGGCGATTCAAGGTGCGGGTGCGCAGGAAGCCCACCTTTATCGACCAGGCGGCGTGCACCGGTTGCCGGAAGTGCGAAGAGGCCTGCAATGTGGCGGTGCCGGATCAGTTCAACTTCGACATGGTGGCCCGGCGGGCGGCCTATATCCCGTTTCCGCAGGCCGTCCCCAAGAAGGCGGTCATTGAGAAACCCGGCTCGTCGCCCTGTTCATTCACCTGTCCGGCGGGGATCAAGGCTCACGGCTACGTGGCCCTGGCCCGCAGCGGCAAGTTTAATGAAGCCTTTAATCTAATTCTGGACAGCACGCCGCTGGTGGGCAGCCTGGGCCGGGCCTGTTACGCGCCCTGCGAGGATCGCTGCACCCGGGGCGGGCTGGAGGGCCCGGTGGAAATCCGGCGGTTGAAAAGTTATATCGCCCAGCGGTATTATCATGCCCATCCCCAACCGGCAGGCCCAACCGTCGCCGGGCCCAAAGGCAGGCAAGTGGCCGTGGTGGGTTCCGGTCCGGCGGGATTGACTTGCGCGTTCCAACTGGCCCGCAAGGGTTACGGAGTAAAAATATTTGAAGCTGCTTCCCGGGCCGGAGGCATGCTGGGGCTGGCCATCCCGGCTTACCGGCTGCCCCGGTCGGTTCTGGACCGCGATATTATGAACGTCACCGCTCTGGGGGTGGAGATCGCCGTCAATACCAGGGTCGACAATATCGACGCTCTTAAAGCGCAAGGGTTTGACGCGGTGTTCCTGGCCACCGGGACTCCCGGCAGCACCGGACTGGGCGTGGCAGGCGAAAACCTTGACGGGGTAATGGGCGCCTTGGAATTCCTGCGCCGGGTCAACCTGGGGGAAAAACTTAACCTGCAAGGCAAAAAAGTGGTGGTTATCGGTGGCGGCAACGTGGCCATGGATTCAGCCCGGGCAGCGGTGCGCTTGGGCGCCGCCCGGGTGGCCCTGCACTACCGGCGCAGCCGGGAAGATATGCCGGCCCACGGGTGGGAAGTGGAAGCCGCCGGCCGGGAAGGCGTGGAGTTTCAATATCACAGTGCCCCGGTAAAGTTTAAGGGGCGGGACGGCAAACTTAATATGGTTGAACTAATCCGCATGGAACCGGGCGCGCCCGATGCCGGCGGCAGGCCCGGTCCGGTACCGGTTCAAGGATCCGAATATGAGGTGGCCGCCGATTTGGTCATTACTGCCGTGGGCCTGGCGCCGCAAGCCGACGGACTGGCCGGGGGTTTGAAATTGAACCGGAACGGCACCGTCATGGTTAATGCCGCCCTCCAAACTGCGATACCCCACGTGTTTGCCGGTGGTGACGTGGTGACCGGACCGTCCATGATTGTCAACGCCGTGGCCCAGGGCAACAAAGCCGCGTTTTATATCGACCGCTACCTGCGCGGGGAACAATTGGACGTGAGCTGCGGCGACAGGCTGCCAGAGGTGGACCGGGACGAGGTTCTGGGCAGGCAGAATAGCTATAGCAACTTGCCGCCTGTGGGTACCGGGGGCCACGGCGGAGAAAATGATCCCGGCGGTACTATCGATTTCAATGCCATTGAACCTGTTTTTACCGAGGAAGAGGCGCGGTACAGCGCAGGCCGGTGTCTGGACTGCGGCGTGTGCTCGGAATGCAGCCGGTGCATTGCCGTCTGCCCGGCAAACGCCGTGGATATGTCGATGCGGGAGCGGGTTGAAGAAGTTGAAGCCGCCGCGGTGATTATGTCCACCGGATTCAAATTGTTTCCGGCGGAACTGAAAACCCAATACGGCTACGGCAAATACAAAAACGTCATTACCGGCATGCAGATGGACCGCCTGCTGGCGCCCACCCGGCCCTACAATGCGGTGCTGCGGCCCGGCGACGGGAAGGTGCCCGAGAATATCGCCTTTGTGCTGTGCACCGGGTCCAGGGACTGCACGGTGGATAACCAGCTGTGTTCCAGGGTGTGCTGCATGTACTCGGTAAAGCACAACCAGCTGATTATGGGGGCGCTGCCCCTGGCGGACGTTACGGTTTATTACATGGATATCCGGGCCTTCAGCAAGGGTTACGATGAATTTTACCAGCAGGCCGGGGCCATGGGCGCCAATTTTGTGCGGGGCCGGATTGCCAAAATCGACGAAAAGGAAGACGGCAACCTGATCCTGCATTACGAGGATATTGAAAACGGCGGCCGGACGGTCACCGCCGAGCATGACCTGGTGGTGCTGTCGGTGGGTCTGCTGCCCAATACCGATGCTTACGGTATTTTCTCCGGCGAGTCACTGCAAACCGATAATTTCTCATTCGTGCTTGAACCGGACGAAGATATTGACCCGGCCCGGACCGGTATCGACGGGGTCTTCGTGGCGGGGACGGCCTCGGGGGCCAGGGATATTCCCGACTCCATCCTGCATGCCGGGGCGGCCGCGGCCCAGGCGGCTGCTTACGTGGAAAGGGCGGGGGTGAAGAGATGAGCGACAGGAGAATAGGCGTATACATCTGTCACTGCGGAGGCAATATTTCGGATTATGTTGATGTAGAAAAAGTGCGGCAGGCGGTGGCCAACGAGCCGGGGGTGGCGGTGGCCAAAACCGCCATGTTTACCTGTTCCGACGCCACCCAGCAGGAAATAATCCGGGACATCAGGGAGCAGAACCTGGACGGATTGGTGGTGGCCTCCTGCTCACCCAAGCTGCATTTGCATACTTTCCGGGAAGTGGCCGGGCGGGCCGGGCTGAACCCCTACCGGTACACCCAGGTAAACATCCGGGAACAGTGTTCCTGGACCCATACCGACGACCACGCGGGGGCTACTGAAAAGGCTGTCCGGCTGGTCCGGGCCGGGATAGCCCGGACCAAACTGACCGAGCCGCTGCAGCCCATGGTTATCGATACCGTGCCGGCGGTACTGGTGGTGGGGGCGGGGATCGCCGGCCTGCGAGCAGCCATCGGCCTGGCTGACCTGGGTTTGTCGGTTTACCTGGTGGAGAGGGCGCCGGCCCCCGGAGGCCGGGTGGGCGGTTTCGGCGCCATGTACCCCCACGGCAAAAACGGCCGGCAGTTGATTAACCGCTTGACGGTCGAAGTTGGAAAAAGAGAACTGGTCACCCTGTTTACCAACGCCGAAATAGTGGAAAAGTCGGGCACCATCGGCAGCTTTAGCGTCAAAATCCGGGTTGGCGGTGACGCGCCGGGGGAAATCAGCGCCGGCGTGGGAGCTATTATCGTAGCCGCCGGCTTTGACGACTATCAGCCTGACGAGGGCGAGTACGGTTACGGTATGGAGGGAGTGCTCACCCTGCCGGAATTCAAAAAACTGTTGGACGGCGCTGCCGGGGAACTGGAATACAACGGCCGGAAAATTAAGGATATCGTTTATATCTATTGCGTGGGCAGCAGGCAGCAGGACGGGGAAAACCCCAACAGGTACTGCTCCCGTTACTGCTGCAGCGCGGCGGTGCATGCCTCGCTGCAGGTATCTGAACAAAGTCCCCGGACGCGGCAGTTCCACCTTTACCGGGATGTACGCACCTACGGCAAATATGAACTGATGTATAACGAGGCCCGGGAAAAGGGCGCGGTATTCTGTTCGTTCAACCGCGATGACCCGCCGGGGGTGACCAGGGGGCCTGACGGCAGGTTAACGGTAACCGTCAGGGATATGCTCACTTACGGGGAAGAACTGGAGATCCCCGCCGATCTGGCGGTGCTGGTCACCGGCATGGTGCCGGCGCAGAACAGCGGGCTGGTTGAACTGCTGAAACTGCCCCTGGGCCGGGACCGGTTCTTCAATGAGATCCACCCCAAGCTGCGCCCGGTGGAAACCATGGTGGACGGAGTATTTATCTGCGGCGCCTGCCAGGGGCCCAAGAATTCCTCCGAGAGCGTGGCTTCGGCGCTGGCGGCTGTTTCCCAGGGGGCGTCCATTTTAAAGAAAGGGTATGTGGAACTGGAACCTTTAATCGCCGAGGTTGACCCGGAGGTCTGCGACCTCTGCGGAGAATGTTTCGATACCTGTCCCTACTCGGCCATTGAAAAGGACGCTTCCGCCGTCAGGATTAACAGCGTCCAGTGCAAGGGCTGCGGCGGCTGCGCCCCGGTTTGCCCCAGGGGAGCCATTAACCTGAAGGGCTACACCGACGGACAGGTAAAGTCCATGATCGATGCCCTGTTAGCCTGACTAACTCCTTCTGATTAAGAACTTGCTTCAAAGGAGATTTAAGCTATGAGAGACGTGCGGGAGATCATTCGCGAGGAAATGCTGATGCGGGACCGGGTTTTGGCCGTGCTGGGAGCCGGTCCCAAAACAGTGCCGGAAATTGCCGCTGCGCTGGGCTATCCGTCCGAAGAGGTAATGTTCTGGGTGATGGGTATGCGCAAGTACGGCGTGGTGGCGGAAACCGAAGAGGAAGACGGATACTTCAAGTACCAGGCCGCAGCCGCCGGAGGTGGGGACTGATGGCGCGGGTAAACCCCGGTTTTATAGAAGAGGCCGGGAAATCAAAGACGTTTAACGCCGCGGCGTGTATGAACTGCGGGGTCTGCAGCGCCGTCTGCCCCATGGGCATAGAACTCCTGCCCCGCAAACTGTTCAGGTACGTGTTGTGGGGTGTGGAAGACAAGGTGCGGGAAAACAGCGAAACCATATACTCCTGCCTGCTGTGCAAAATGTGCGAGGCCAATTGCCCCGCCGGGGTGCGCATTGCGGAGAACGTAAGGACGCTGCGCCATTACTTGTATAAAAAATAACAGGAGTCAGAATTCAGGAGTCAGGAGTCAGAATGCTATGCCAAGTGGTTACTACCTGTCCCGTGCAAGCCATTGGCGCCGTCGGCGCGGGAGCCATGAGCGAGCGGGGACAGGTTAACCACGTTCTAACAAGATTAATATTCAGGACTGTTATATTAAATTATAAGGAGCGAGGACTATGCCTTTGCCGACCGGCGATACCATTGGAATTTTGGCGGATAACCTGCGTCTCAGGAAGTCCGTGCTGCCCATCCCGGCGGGCGTGGCCACCCGTTGGTCCCGGGGCCTTAATCTGCCCCGGAGCGGGGAAACCGTACTGTACACCGGGATGATGTACCAGCTGATCCCTTACATCGCGGCCATGAGCAAGGCCCAGGGTATGGTGGAAGACTCGCCGCTGGCCAATTTTGTCCGGTTGGGCCGGATGATCAACAAGGTGGTCAATATCTCCGGTTTCATGGCCAGACCCGCCCGGGGTATGCGGTCCCGGTACGACGGGATGCTGGCCGGGATAGCCCGTTTGCTGCAACAGGCCGGAGTGCGGTTCGGCTACCTTTATGAAGAGGAGCTTTACTCCGGAGCTCTGGTTTACGACCTGGGAGTGGACGACGTCTTTGCCCGGCACGCCCGGGAAGTTTATCAGACCTTTCGCAATAACGGGGTTAAAAACGTTATTACCGTGGACCCCCATACCACCAGCATGCTGCGTTCGGTATATCCTCAATTAATTGAAGGTTATGATCTCAATGTGCGCAGCTACCTGGAAGTGCTGGCTGAACGCCTGCCTGCCGCCGGTACGGAACCGGGCGGTGCGGAGGCGGTGATTCACGACTCCTGCGTGTATGCCAGATACGAAAACATAATCGAGCCCCAGCGTAAATTGCTGGCCGCCGCCGGGATTAACGTAAAAGAACCCCGGGATTCAGGTAAATTTACTCTTTGCTGCGGCGGCCCGGCTGAATCCCTGTTCCCCAAAAAGGCCCTGGAGCGGGCCGCCGCACGGGTAGAGCAACTGCGGACCGTATCCCGCCGGGGCGTCACCATGTGCCCCATCTGCCTGGTGAACCTGCAAAAAGCCGCCGGCCCCGATATGGACCTCCGCGACATCTCCGAATACCTCACCCGGGGGGCGGGTTTTAACTAACTATAATTTAGTATGAAGGAGGTACTGGTTATGGATACCACCAAAAAAACAATCATTGTTTTTTCCGGCGACCTGGATAAAGTGATGGCGGCGTTTATCATCGCCAACGGCGCCGCCGCCATGGGCGACGACGTGACCATGTTTTTTACCTTCTGGGGACTGAACGCCCTGCGCAAACCGGAAAAAGTACCGGCTAAAAAGAGTTTCCTGCAGGCCATGTTCGGCGCCATGATGCCCCGGGGAGCGGATAAGCTGGGCCTCTCCAAGATGAATTTCGGCGGCCTGGGCGCCAAAATGATGAAAATAGTGATGAAGCAGCAGAACGTATCCTCGTTGCCTGAACTGATTCAAAGCGCCCGTGAACAGGGCATTAAAATGGTGGCCTGCACCATGTCCATGGACGTGATGGGCATCCGGGAAGAGGAACTGTTGGACGGCCTGGAGTATGCCGGGGTGGCCACCTACCTGGGTGAGGCTGACGAAGCAAATGTTAATTTGTTTATCTAGAAGCCACATTTTGCATGTGACTTCTTTTTTTAATAAAAGCGGCTATTTTTTGGACACTTTCGCCGGTGCAAGTAAATGAGCATATTTAGTTAATATCAGCCGTTGAAGCCGGGTGTATAAAATTCCCCCACCCCTGTTGTGCAATTGGCCAACGTAAACTGGTTAATTCACAAAGAAATCTTGATTTTACGCCGTTTGAGGGTTTCGCCGCCCTGGCATGCACATTGCACTTTAAGTTACAAGAACACTCACAGAAGGGGGCGGCGGCAGTTTGAGGGATATGGAATTTATCAGTGCTTTTGAGCGGCAGAAAAAAAGGTTTTACCGTCATTTACCCGGCGGAAATAATCATGTTACCCTGGATTTGTTTGAAAAATGGTTAAAGGACACCATTAAAAATTCCAAGGTAAAAAACGGCTCACCCCAAAGGCTGCAGTTAACCAACAGCCGGCTCAGTGATATTTTTGATCAGGTGGTATCCGAAGCTTCAGCAAAATTGAAAGAGCGGGGCATTAACATCAATTGCGTTTGCTTGCCCATGTTGGTGAACAAAAGCGCATCCCGCTGTCTCAGGGTACAATCCCAGGACAGTGTTTATTACCGCATTCGCAAGACGACGCCCCGCAAGGGCAAATACAAGGGTGAAAATCTGATTTCAATTGAACTGGTTGCCGACGGTAATAAGAATAATGTTTTTATCCCCCTGTTAAGCCAAAAGGAAGAGATGGAGCGCAAGCTGAACCGTCCCATTGAGCGTGAAAGTAAGGCCGTGGAAGAGACGGGCAAATACAGGATTAAAATTGTAAGCAGGGATTTCTTTAAAAAAAATGAAGCGGACGTAAAAATGCTTACCGAAATGCTAACTGATTTTATTATCGTTACTAATGACTATCTGCAAAAACTGTCCGCTGATCACGTCCCGCAAACTATGGTACTGAACTGATTAATGAAAATACTCGTCAATAACCATAAAAACGTCGATGCTTCTGACGATGCCGATTGGTTTCCCTTTTTGCAGCACCGGCAGGGTATTTACCTGGTACTTAAGCAGAGCCAGCGCCACTTCCAGGATGGAAGCATCCGGATTAATGGTGTACATCTCCAGCGGGCGCATGATATCACGGACCCGCACTTTGCTTTCCTGCCGCATCTTGTGGACATAATACCAGCCCCAGGATTCGGCTTTGATGTTCGGATCTTCGTCCAGTTCCTTTATCCCCGCCGCCCGCAGCAAACCGGACATGGTTAAAAGCCCGGCCAGTTTACCTTCATTGCCCAGGACAAGTACGCTCCTGTGGCCGTGCCACGCGCCTCCCCGGCTGTGCATGGCATGTTTGAGTTCTTTGATGGCATCGAACAAAGTGGCATCCTCACTGATACTGACGTAATCATTAAGGGATACCATAATATCGGCCGCCGTCTTTGTCTGCATTTGATCATCACCCCGCTGACCCTACAATAATTCACCTACCACCCAAAACACATCGATGGTTCTGACCATCCCCACCAGTTGTTCATTGTCCACGACGGGAAGCAGGTTAATCTTGTTCCCGACCATCTTACGTACCGCCTCAAATACACTGTCTTTGCTGCCAACGGTAACCAAACCGATGGGGCGCATGATGTCCCGCACCAAAATATCCAGATTGTCATTGAAACCGGCCGGAAGAAAAAAGCCTTCCGCGTCGCTGGTCAGCAAGTGCTCCTGGACGGCTCGCAGTTTAAATGCCCGTAACAGCCCCCGCAAGGTTAAAAGTCCCACCAACCCGCCGTTGAGGTCGGTTACCAGGGCCGCCTGAAATCCGAACCAGGTGCCGTCCTGCCGGTGCGAAAACTGGCGCATTACCTCCACGGCCCGGGCTACCGGGTAATCATTGCGAATAACCGGCAGGTTATCCACAGAGACCATAATATTTTCAATTTTCTGATTACGGGACATGCCCCGATACCCCCGTCATTAAATAATCCCCAGTTCCTTCATTTTGGCGTATAATGAGCTGCGGTTGATTTTTAACGCCTGGGCGGTTGCCGAACGGTTCCAGTTATTCTCGTCCAAGGCCTTTAAAATAACTTCCCGTTCCACCTCGGCCACAATTTCCTTCAGGGAATCGCCCTGAATTTCGCCCAACCACTCCACCCGCCGGCTATGCTTGCGCAGGCTCAGGGGCAAGTCGTCCACTGTGAGCAGCGGTCCGCAGGACATCAGCACCGCCCGTTCACAGATGTTTTTCAGTTCCCTGATGTTGCCCGGCCAATCGTAACTTTCCAAAATAGCCAGAGCATCCCTGGTAAAGCCGTTGATGGGCTTGTTGTATTCCCGGCTGCAGCTTTTGATAATATGGTTGATCAGGGCCGGGATGTCTTCCTTGCGGTCTCTGAGCGGCGGTAACAGTAATTCTACTACATTAATCCGGTAGTACAGGTCTTCCCGGAAAGTGCCTTCTTCAATGGACTGCTCCAGGTTCTTATTGGTGGCGGCCACAATGCGCACGTTGACCCGGATGGTCTCGGTACCGCCCACCCGCTCGAATTCGCGTTCCTGGAGCACGCGCAGCAGCTTGGCCTGGGTGGATAAAGACATCTCGCCGATTTCATCCAGGAAGATGGTGCCTTTGTGGGCCAGTTCGAACTTACCCTGTTTAAAAGCCACCGCTCCGGTAAAGGAGCCTTTTTCATGGCCGAACATTTCGCTTTCCAGAAGGTTTTCAGGAATGGAGGCGCAATTTACCTTCACGAAATTGTTACCCTTGCGGACGCTGTTTTCGTGGATGGCATGGGCCACCAATTCTTTGCCGGTACCGCTGTCACCCCGGATCAGTACCGTGGCGCTGCTGTTGGCTACCCGCCCGATGGTTTTGTAGATGTTTTGTATGATTGGTGAACTGCCAATCATGATATTATCTTTAACCCTCCGGTTGTCGGGGTCTTCATGTTTGGTCCGCACCAGCAGCTCTTTAATTTCCACCGCTTTCTTAAGTGAATCCAAAATTTCTTTTACTTTAAGCGGTTTCATTAAATAGTCAAAGGCGCCCAGCCGCATTCCTTCGATGGTTGTCTCCGTTGAGCCGTAAGCGGTGATCAAAATCACCGGCACCCTGGATCCGCGCTGGTTGATTATTTCCAGGGCTTTTATGCCGTCCATTTCCGGCATCCGGATATCCAGCAGCACTGCGTCCGGGTTTAGTTGATCAATCATCTCCAGGCCTTTCCGGCCGTCGGATGCCGATTGTACTTGATATCCGTTATCCTCCAGGATATCACGCAGCGTTTCCCGGACACTTTGTTCGTCGTCCACCACCAGCACTAGCTTGGACAAGTTAAACATCCCCTCTGGTATTCAAATAAAATGTAAATTTGGTACCCTTGCCCACCTCGCTTTCCACTTCGATATTTCCCTCGTGTCCCAGTATAATTTCGTGCGCGATGGCCAGCCCAAGCCCGGTGCCCTTGGAACGGCCCGAAAAAAACGGGTCAAATAAATGGGCCAGGTGCTCTTTGGGGATCCCGCAGCCTGTATCCGCTACGGAAACGTATACCTGCTCCCGGTCGGTTACATAACCGGTGGAGACAAAAATTGTACCACCTTCGGGCATGGCCTGCAAGGCATTAAATAATATATTTACCAAAACCCTTTCGATTTGTTCCGGGTCCGCCCAAACCTTGGGGATATCGTGATTCAGGTTTGTAACCATATTATATTTGCCATGATGCACCTCGTTAAAAAAGCCGACCACCTCTTCAATCAAGGAATTAATATCTTTATATACAAATTTGGCTTCGGCAGGCTTGGCGAAGTACAGCAGTTGGTCCACCAGGGCGTCCAGCCGTGCCACCTCCCGGTGCATGGTGGCCAGAGCCGCGGGGTTGGGGGTGTGCTGGCTTTGCCAGTGCTGGATATAGCAGCTGATGGCTGTCAGCGGATTCCTGATTTCATGGGCTACTCCGGTAACCAGTTTGCCCAGCGAGGCCAGTCTCTCCTGGCGCTGGGCCTTTTCACGCAGCCGCATCCGTTCGGTGATATCGCGGCACAGCAGCGCCACGCCGATAAAGGCGCCGCCCGGGCGGGTAAGGGTACTGGTACTCACCACCAACTGAAGCAGGTTGTGATTTCCGTTGACGTAAGAGACATTAAGGTCCTTCAGGTTTTCCTTGTTCTCCAGGCTCCGGTTAACCAGTTCGGTAAAGGGAGAAGCCGGCCCGAGCAAGGCCCGGAAATCACGTCCCAGAGCATCCTCAGGCAGGTGAAGCAGTTTGCGGGCCATGTTGTTGGCGATCATGATCCGTCCTCCAACGTCCACCACCAGGATGGCGTCGTCTATGGATCCCAGCATCGTTTCATTATAAACGTTCAAGTCGGCGATTTTATGGGCAAAACCGTTAATGGCGTTGACGATTTCGCCCAATTCACCCGGCGCCGGGGGCATGGTCCTGCTCAGATCTTTGCCCAGCAGCTTAACGCCGTTCTTAATATTATCCACCTGGTTGACCAGTTGGCGAAATATTAATACCGAACCCGCAATACCGGTAATGATTACCAGGACGATAACCGAATAAACGGTAGATTCAATTTCGCGCCGCTTACTGTAATAGCCGGTTTCACTTAGGTATTCGGCGGACCTGATGACCCCCTCGACTTTCCCGTTTCTGAAAAAAGGCGTGTAAATCTCTATCACGCCGCTCTCCTGTTCGCCCAAGTTTTGTTCCAGCGGAGAGCCGCCGGATAAGACGGTTTGAAACGCCTTTTCGCGGCGTTGCGTATAGTTCTCTTTCAGCGCCCGGGTGCCGTCAAGATATACGTCCAGGCCGGCGTCCGGGTCGGCGTAATACAGACCGATGTGTACATCCGGGTATTCTTTCTTAATGGAATTAATCAGGGGATTGATATAATTCTCAAGAAATAAGATTTTTTCCCTTTCGCTTTTTTCCGCCATACCATGTTCAATCAGATAATCATTTATGCTGCCCCCAACGCTCTGATCAAAAATGTGGGCCACCTGCTTTAACCTGGCTTTCTGGTGCTCCAGCAGCGACAGTTCGTTGTTGTGGATAATACGCATCAGGTAGACGGTTAGCAATACGGTAAAAACCAGCAACAGGGATACAAATATCAGGATGCGGTTGCCAAAATAAATATTCCTTCTTGAAATCATGATGTCCTCACATTTTATTCAAAATTATAGCACAGTCCCGTAGTGACAACATGGTCAAAAGTTGGCAGCATTAAACCGGCGGGGCGCCACGGTCGGCATCAGCCGATTAGGCGCCCCATGTGGCTGCGGACTTATAAAGCGTTCCGTATCTTTTTGTTTTCCCGGCTGTCGCAGTATTGGCTTTGTTTTTTCCCTTGCACGAGACGGAGTTTACCTTTTTTTTTAACATCAGGAAGCTCTTTAAGATGCATTTTTACCCGGTGCATTTCGGCCTGGAAAAATGGTTCTACCAGGTTGTCGGAAAGCCAGCGGTGGATCCACTTCCAGTTCAATTCCATTCCCCCCTCCAATAATTATTCAAACGGGAGTTTAGGTGTGCTGGACAATCTCCCGGGCCTTGTCGCCGGCTTCTTCCTGAAGTTTAAGTTCCCGTTTGGCTTTCCACATGTTGCCGAGGATAATGATCCCGCCTGCGGCCAGAGCGAAGCACATGGTCAGGAAACTAACGTTATTCAGGGTGTGGATGGTCGTTTCGCTAATCTGCGTGGTATTCAGCTCGTTCAGGTAACCCGGTATGGCGAACCCCCTGCTGACGGCAACTATAATCATTATTGTGGCCATAACCAGTTTAATCATGTATTCTTTCACGTAGGTGGTGCCCACCGCTCCCAATTGCACTCCGATCAGTGAACCGGCCAGGATTAAGAGGACCATTCTAATATCCACAAATCCGCCCATGGCCCAGTTTATTGATCCGGTCATGCCCATCACGAACGCAATTACCAATTCGGTGGCGCTGGACATTATAGCGGGTATCCCCAGAATGTAAATCATCCCCGGTACGCCGACAAAACCGCCGACGGCAATGGTGGCCGCCAGTAATCCTGTGCACAGTCCCACCGGTATGGTCAGCCAGAGGGAAATGCGCCGGTTTATCGCGCCAATGTAGATCATGGGCGGCAGGTTCAGTTTGGAAATTCTGTCGGCCAAGCCTGTTTTCTGTTCCGCCGCGGTATCCGGACGCATGGATTTTTTAACGTCCAGCAGCATGTAAATCCCCAGTACCGTCAAAACGGCTACAAATACCAGGCTGACATACAGGTTGGAACCGGCCTCGCCCCATTGGTTCAGGATTATTTTTTGTAATTTGATGCCGATTTGGACGCCGATAGTGGCTGTAACCGCCATAATCAACCCCAGTTTTAAATCCACCTGGCCGTATTTAAATCTTTTATACGCGCCAATCATGGCTTTGGGAAACTTATGGCACATATTGGTGGCCACTGCGACCGCTGCCGGAACGCCCAGGCTCATCATGCCCGGGGTTAGTACGAAAGCCCCTCCGGAGCCGATAAAACCGCTGATTAACCCGCCCAAAAACCCCAGTACAATCAGAAATAAAACACTGGCCAGTTTAAGGTCGATAAAGGTTTTTACCATATCCTCTTCGCTCAATTGTTCACCGGCTGCTTCACAGATACCCGGAACGAAAAGAAACGTCAGCAGCACCGGGGTTATCAGCAGCCATTTGTTATTTTTCAGGATTTGTCTAAATTGCATTCCCCACACCCCCTATTTCTTGTTTCCCTATTTCTTATTTGCCGGTTTCCAACCCATAACTTCCACCAGGTAGTTGGAAAAGGTGCCGTGCACCAATGAAAAAATCAGGGCGGTTGCAATAACCGCAATGGCAAAATATCCTCCCCGGCTGAAATAGTCCATTACTGTTTCCTGGTTGATAAATACCAGTAAGTACAAGGTTAGGGAGACGATACCCCAAAGAAGTACGTTGCGTACCATCATGATCACCCCCGGCTTTTAAATTTTAAATTAACCAACAAATCATTTCAGGTACTAACTAACCGTTAAATTGTGATTGCAATCACTAACATTAATGAGCAAAAGGTATGCCAAATCCAATCAGGGTCAAAATGCAGTAATATAGGGGTTTTTATGATGCTGCCGGGCTGCGGTTGACCAGTTTCTCAACAGGCGGCGTGCAGGATTTAATCAACCGGAACCGGAGGTGACATTTAAGCCTTCCGGTTGGCGGGGTTTCGCCGGCTTGGCCGGGGCGAAGGGCAAATGACCAGATGTTAGGCAGGGTTTAAGCTAAAAATTTAGCCCGCCGGCCAAAAACCAGGGGCTTAATTTTTTCTATTAAATTGTGGCGCCTGTAGCGCCCTTATCTTCTTACAGTCGGCCTGAATTGATCCAGGACGCCGAGAGCCATGTTGGCCAGGCCAAACCCGGTTAAACCGGCGCCCAGGGCGCCGCCCATCATTCTGCCCAGTATGGTTACGCCGGCGCCCAGACCAAGAATAGTCCAGCTGGTGGTTGTACCTTTCATTTTTTTTCTTCACCTCCTTTGTATTATTGTTCCTTCCTTTAACGGCACTATGCTAATCAACAAATGGCATTGCGGGGAATTTGACTTGACACCCGCATTTTGCTGAAAATATAATTCATCCAGCAGCTGTTTTGGTAAACTGATGTTAACGGGGGAAGAATATAAGCCGGCAGGCAATCAGTTTTTAAGTTGGGGGCAACTTAATGGAGCTTGTAATTGTGCACGGGGGCGCCGGCGGGGAGAACCGCCCTGCACAGTGGAAAACCTTGGAGAAAGCCGCGCTGGCGGGGTGCGGCGCGTTGCCGGGCGGCTGCCTGGATGCTGTTGAGCGGGCAGTGGTGACCATGGAGGATGATCCGCTGTTTAACGCGGGCTTTGGTTCCGTGTTAAACCTGGCCGGAGAAGTGGAAATGGATGCCGCGATTTTTGACGGCTCTACCGCAAGATGCGGCGCTGTTGCCGCCATCCGGGACGTGCGCAACCCGGTCCGGGTGGCCAGGCTGGTGATGGAGAAGACGCAGCATGCGCTTTTGGCCGGCGAGGGGGCTGTCAAGTTTGCCCGGGAGCATGGTTTTGAAAAATTCGATCCGGTGACGGAAAAACAGAAACAAGCCTGGGGGAAAGCCATCCTGGCTCACCAAAAGGGGGAACAGCCGGATATATGCGCGTTCACCGGGGAGTCGGGATCTTGCGATACCGTGGGTTGCATCGCCGTAACAAATGGGCTGGTGGCCGCCGCTTCCAGCACCGGCGGTGTTTTATTGAAACTGCCCGGCCGGGTGGGGGATACCGGAGTGATTGGCGGCGGGATCTACGCGTCGCCGAAGGGGGCCGTGGTATGCACCGGCCTGGGGGAAATCTTTATCCGGCGCAATATTGCGGCCTGGACGGTCAACCTGTTGCACCAGGGCGTTAATGTGCATGATGCGGCCCGGGCGGCCGTCCGCAGACTGGCCGGTTCCGGCGCCACCGGAGGGGTTCTGGCGGCGGACGCCGATGGCAATGCCGCCGCGGTTTACAATTCCGCCTTTTTTCCGGTGCGGTTGGCGGTGAACGGCCGGCTGCTCCCTGATTTTACCTCGATAAAAATATAACTTAGCCTCATGGGAGGCCCGCAGGGCCGAGTTATGCAGCCGCCCGGAGCCGAGTGAGCTCGTACAAGTATGAGGCCGAGTCAGTGAGTGGAAGGTACCACCACCAGGCTTTTAATTTTGGGAGTAAACTAGAGGTGATCAAGTGGGGAATCAAATTAAAGGCTGGGTAATCTGGTTTCTGGTGTTAGTTTTGTCGGCTTTTATTGTACCGTTTTATTTGCTTTCCGGTGTGGAAAAAGTATACGGCGCCTTCCTCTACTGGGGAATCTTCGCCCTGGCAGCGATGATCAGCGTGGGTGTCATCACGGGTAAATGGAGGGCTTGACATGAATCCGGTGCATATATACGCGGTCATAATCCTATATTTCATCCTGGGTACCGTGGTGGCTGTTTATGCCCGTCGCGGCATGGGCCAGGGCATGAGCGAATTTTTTCTGGCCAACCGGACGGTTAACGGCGTGGTGGCGGCTCTTACATACAGCGCCACTACCTACAGCGCCTTTATGCTGGTGGGTCTGGCCGGTTTAACCTACATTGGCGGCGTGGGCGCGTGGGGGTTTGAATTGATTTACCTCTCCGGTCTGGTGCTGGTTGCTTTTTTCGGGCCCCGTTTCTGGCTGGCGGGCAAACATTATAACTTCGTTACCCCGGCTGAAATGCTGGGCTACCGCTACCGGAGCCGGGCACTGCAGGTGATTGCGGCCATCGCCTCGATAATTTTTTTGATCCCTTACAGTGCCGTGCAGTTAACCGGGATCGGGACCCTGATGGAAGGGATGACCGGGGGAGCCATCCCCTTTATAAACGGTTTGATTATCGCGACTTTGGTGACGGTAATCTGGGCATACATGGGCGGCATGCGGGCTGTGGCCTGGACGGATTCCCTGCAGGCGCTGATCATGATTATCGCTTCAACCCTTTCGGTATTGTTTATCGTGTACCGGGGTTTTGGCGGCTTCAGCGGCCTGGTTGCCACCCTGGAAACCGATTTTGCGCGGCATTTGACTGTCCCGGGACCAGGGTACTTTAATTTCAACACCTTTATCGGCCTCAGCCTGCCCTGGTTTTTCTTTTGTCTCTCCAATCCCCAGGTCAGCCAGCGCCTTTTTATCCCCCGTTCGCTGACGCATATGCGGACCATGGTCATAGGCTTTTTATGCTTTGGTTTTATTTACACCTTAATCTCAATCCTGTGGGGTTTTTCGGCACTGGTGCTGGTTCCCGGCCTGACTGTCGGCGACATGGCCACCCCCAGCCTGTTGGCGCTGGATATTATCCCCGGCGGTATTGCCCTGGTGGTTATGGCGGGCATTACCGCGGCCGCCATTTCCACCATCAACTCCATTGTACTAACGCTGTCGTCGATGGTGTCCCAGGACGTCATGAAGCGGATCAATTCCAATTGGGATGAGAAAATCCTGCTGTCCGTGGGCAGGGGGTTTGTTTTGGTGTTTGCTTTCGCGGCCTTCCTCTTTGCCAACCTTAAACTGGGGTTAATTGCCGTGCTTTCCGTGGCTTCATCCGCGGGACTGCTGGTAACCGTACCGGCCATCATCGGCGCTTTTTTCTGGAAACGAGGCACGGCACCGGCGGCCGTGATCAGTATAGTGGCGGGGGGCGTAATCGCTTTTTATTTTCAGTTTGCCGGCATCAAGCCACTTGGCTGGTGGCCGGGGGTCTGGAGCGGTATTGTATCCACCGCCCTGTTTATCGTGGTCAGCTACCTGACCACGGCGCCGCGGGAAAAAGCGGATGAATTCATCGATTATGTAAACAACGCCCTCAATGAAAAGAACGCTGTTTAATTTAAGAGGATGTTCGAAAAGTCCGTACGAAATCCACTTCGAATTTCTACGTTAGCTCAGCTCATAGGGATTTTCAATTCACAAAAAAACGGCGTAGTCGTGCTTTGATTCCGGCTACGCTGTTTTACAAGCCAAGATTGGGCAAATTTTTAATATACTCGTGCATATCACTTGATATGCACGAGTATATTATGAAGATATTGATCGCGACCCGTTTTCAGGCATCGGTAAGCCTGAGCCTCTTAAGCATGAGCGGCAGGGTTATTGGAGCAGACGTATTGATGAGGCAAATCGAATAGTTTACAAGGTGGAAAATAATTTGATCTTCATCGTCCAGTGCGGGTCGCATTATGGCGATTGATCCGTCCAACGACGGGTTTTTGTTATATGCTAAGCTGTATGTTAAGCCGGGTGCCACCACCCGGTTTTTTTCAGTAAAATCTTTGATCAAAATATCTTGACTTGGCTGCCGGGTTTAAATCATAATACTTATTAAATAAGAATATTTATTATTTAGCTTTTGTTGAGGAGGTAAGTCTTTTGAGGAAACTTTCCGGCAGGTTGGTTATTTTGCTGATTGTTTTTTACGGCCTGGTGCTGGCGGGGTGCTCGTCTGGCGGTGAAAGCGCAGGTGGTGGGAACGGGACGGCGCAAAGTGAAAAATTAAAAGTTGTCGCTTCAATATACCCGGTTTACGATTTTGCACACAACGTCGGCGGTGACAAAATAGATGTATCTTGCCTGGTGCCGCCGGGAGCCGAACCCCATGACTGGGAACCGTCGCCAAAGGACATGATTGATTTGCATAGTGCGGACGTTTTTGTCTACTGCGGCGCCGGGATGGAACAGTGGGTGACCAAAGCGCTGGAAACCCTTGACAAACCCGAAATGCTTAAGGTTGACGCCAGTGAAGGTGTTGAGCTGATTGCCGGGTCGGGCCATCACCACCACGGGGCGGATGAATCCGAACCGGAAGAAGCATCTGCTGCACATGAACATGAAAGCGACGCGGCCCATGAGGAAAACCATGAGCATGAAGCAGTTGACATTGCCAATGCCGATCCGCATATCTGGGTGGATCTTCTAAACGCGGCAGTGATGGTCGACAATATTGCCGCCGCGCTGGTTGAGGCCGACCCGGACAACAAAAGCTATTATGAGCAAAACGCCGCGGCATACCGGGCGCAATTAATGGAGTTGCATGAGGAGTACCAGGACAAACTGGCCGGGGCTAAAGGGAAGGAGTTTGTAACTTCGCATGCCGCTTTCGGTTACCTGGCCGAGCGGTACGGACTGATTCAGGTCCCTCTCCGCGGTCTTTCCGCCGAGGCGGAACCCACGCCGGCCCGGATGGCCGAGGTGGTGGAATTGGTCAGGGAAAAAGAAATCCGGTATATTTTCTTTGAAAGCCTGGTGAGCCCGAAGGTGTCGGAAGTAATCGCCGCTGAAACCGGGGCGGAAACCCTGGTGTTAAACCCGGTGGGCGGGCTGACCGCCGGGGAAATGGCCGCCGGGAAGGATTACCTTACGGTGATGCGGGAAAATCTGGTGAATTTGCAGAAGTCTTTTGGAATATCTATATAATCAATATAATCGTTAAATCGGGGGAAGGCCGCCTAGTGAGAAAACAGGTCCAAATCAACTGGCGACTGCTTTTTTTGACAGTAATAGCTTTGCTGGCCGGTCTGGCATTGTATCACGGAGTATGGCGGGATGTCCGGCCGGAGATTAAAGTTTTCAGGATTATCTTTTTAAGCATTGTGATCGAGGCGCTGCCTTTTATGCTCTTGGGTGTGTTTGTTTCATCCGTCCTGCACAATTTTGTCTCAGAGGAATGGATTAAAAGGGTGTTCCCCCGGGGCCGGTACGCGGGTATTTTGCTGGCCTGCTTAATGGGTCTGGTTTTCCCGGTATGCGAATGCGGCATCGTCCCTGTGGCCCGCCGGCTGGTTTTAAAAGGCGTGCCTCTACACTGCGCCGTCACTTTTATGCTGGCGGCGCCGGTGATCAATCCGGTGGTGGCGTTGTCTACGCTGGTGGCCTTTAATTTTAATCCGCAAGTTTTATGGTTCAGGATGGGTTTGGCGTTTGCCGTTGCTTTTTTAATTGGCGTTTTAATCAGCTACCTGGTACGCGGCGGCCAATTAAACCCGTACGGCGCCCATGCCCATAATCACCATTGTGGCTGCGGCTGCGACCACGGGCATTCCGCCACCCCGGCGGGTAAAATTGCGGATACCATCCGCATTGCCTGCGACGAATTTTTTGAGATGGGTAAATACCTCATTTTGGGCGCTTTCCTGGCCGCGTCCTTTCAGGTTTTTGCGGGGCTGAACCAGATTGTCGACCTGGGCCGGGAGCCCCTGCTGTCCATTGCCGGGATGATGTTTTTTGCCTTCGCGGTATCGGTTTGTTCCACTGCCGACGCCTTTATCGCCGCTTCCTTTGCCGGCAGTTTTACCTTCGGGTCCCTGGTGGCTTTTCTGGTGTACGGACCGATGATTGATTTAAAGAACGTAATGATGATGCTGGGCAGCTTCAAGCCCCGCTTTGTTGCTTTTCTGGTTGTTGCCGTTACTTTGATTGTAGCGGTGGTTACCTGCGTGCTGAACTTGATATAGGGAACCGGAGGTCCATGACCGATGCCGTATAAAGAGTTTAAACCGGATGTTTTGATTAAAGCGTTAATTTTGCTCGGCTTCGGTATCTACCTGTACCATCTGGTGGGGAGCGGGGATATAAACCTGTTTATTAACCCGCGTTACGTTATATTGACCAAGTTCACTTATTGGGCGTTGGCTGTGATGTGCCTGGTACAGGCGGGGCAGCTGTTTTCACGTTCCCGCCATGTTTGCGGCGCCCACGGGCCGGCCGGACCGGTGCTGAACAGGACGGTGCTGCCCTTTGTGTTTACGCTGTTGGTGGCCTTTTTTGTCCCCAATACCACTCTTGATGCCAATTTAGCCGCCAACAAAGGCTTGGAGCCGGTATCCGGTTATGCCGGCGATAAATCCGGCGGCAATTCCGGTATTAATGATAATACGGGTGAAATGCCCGGTAACCGGGATACTGTCGGTACGGCCGGAGTGATTGAAGTCACGGACGAGAACTTCACAGCGGTATTGACTTCTTTATATCTGGCTCCCCTTGACTACAGCGGTAAAGAAATTGTGCTGCAGGGCTTTGTTTACAGGCAGCCGGATTATGCCGCCAACCGGTTTGGGTTGGTTCGTTTCGTGGTTAACTGCTGTACGGCGGATGCAATTTTGGACGGTATGATATGTGAAGCGGAAGACGCGTTAAATTACGCGGACGGCAGTTGGCTGCAGATCAGGGGCACTGTTGCCCTGGACGATTATGATGGACAGGAGATTCCGGTAATCAAGGTTATTTCCCTGGAACCGGTTGAAGAACCGGCAAATCCCTATATATATCCGCAGCTTTAAATTTTTTATTGACTATGTGAGAGACAAGGCATATAATGATAACGATATTCATTATCATCACTTCTCGACCACTCTCCCTTTTTTCTCCCTACCCCGGCGGACGTTATTTGACGTACCGCTCTTTTTTTGTAAATCTTAATCTGGAAGTCTTTACAGACAAAAAAGCAAGTAATAAGATTTTATACAGAGAATGAAATTCATTATCAATTATTTGTATGCCGGGCATACAAAGGAGGCTATGCTGTTGAAAAAGTTTGTGGTGTTGATGCTGCTGGTTATGGTTGGATTGCTTGCCAGTGCGGCCATTGGCGCCTTTTACCTGCTGCTGATGGATAATATCGCCAGGACCGCCCGGCGGCGGAGATTCCTTTGTTCATTCTTACGGCCATCCTGGGGGTGCCGTTTTTCATATTTCTGTTGAAAAAGACCGGAGGTAACTGGAAATGAGGCTAAGTGTAAAAAACGCCGGCTTTCGATATCACCGGGGGAGGATGCTGTTCGATAAGGTGGAGTTTTCCGTCCGCAGCGGAGAAATTATGACCATTTTAGGGCCCAACGGAGTGGGTAAAACCACTTTCCTGCGCTGCCTGATGGGCTTTTTGCCCTGGACCGGGGGGTTGTTTTATCCGACGTGGGACATATTGGATGGATAGGATGAATTTATTTCATCGCCCGCATGGCATTGAGGACCGCCAGCAGGGCCACGCCGACGTCGGCAAACACCGCCTCCCACATTGAAGCCAGGCCGATGACGCCCAGCAGAAGCACCACCCCTTTGACCCCCAGGGCGAGGACTACATTTTGCATGACGATAGCCCTTGTTTTACGGGCGACGATAATTGCTTCAGCCAGTTTGGAAGGCTGGCCGGTCATCAGCACCACGTCCGCCGCTTCAATGGCCGCATCGGAAGCGACGCCGCCCATGGCCACCCCGATCCCGGCCCGGGCCAGGGAAGGAGCGTCATTAATACCGTCACCGACAAAAACAACTTTTTTCCCGGCTACGCTCTGCTGTTCCAATTCCTCAATCTTTTTCATCTTTTGCTGTGGAAGAAGTTCGGCGAAAATGAGGTCCAGGGCGAGTTTTTTGCCGATTGCTTCGGCCACGGATCTTTTGTCTCCCGTCAGCATGATGATTTTGCGCACGCCGAGGCTTCTAAGGCGCTTGATCGCCGGCGCCGCGTCTGCTTTGACTTCGTCCGCCACGGCAATGCTGCCGGCGTATTTACCCTTCACGGCTATGTGCAGCCGCATATCCGCATCTCCGTCCTCCGGAAACTGAATGCCATGCTGCCGCATCATCGTCCCGTTGCCCATCAGCACCTCTGTGTCCGACAGTTTTACCCGTGTGCCCCGGCCGGGCAGCTCAGCAAAGCTGTGCACGTCATGCCCGTTTATTCTTCCGTCCCAGGCCCGGCGAATGGAAGCGGCGACGGGATGGGAGGAGTAGCTGGCCGCCGCGGCCCCGTAGCGCAGCAGTTCCTCCGTGCTGAAGCCCTTGGCCGGGTAAATGCCGTTTACGGTAAAGACCCCCCGGGTCAAGGTGCCCGTTTTGTCAAAGACCACCGTATCCACATGGCTCAACGCTTCGAGATAGTTGCCGCCTTTAACCAGGATGCCCCTTTTGGAGGCTCCGCCGATACCGCCGAAAAATCCCAGGGGGATGGAGATTACCAGGGCGCAGGGGCAGGAGATGACCAGAAAGACCAACGCCCTGTAGACCCAGGTGGAAAAAGCCTGTCCCGGTATGAACAGCGGGGGCAGCAAGGCCAGCAGAAGCGCCGCCGCCACCACAGCGGGGGTATAATAACCGGCAAACCGGGTGATAAATCTTTCCGTATGCGCTTTACGGGCGGCGGCGCCCTCCACCAGGGCGAGCACGCGGCTCACGGTGGACTGGCCGTACTCTCTGGTGACCCTGATGCTCAGAAGCCCGGTTTTGTTGACGGAACCGGAAAGGACTTCGTCCCCCGCCGTTATCTCACGGGGCAGGGACTCGCCAGTGAGGGCGGAAAGATCCAGGCTTGAGACACCGTCCATGACCGTACCGTCCAAAGGAATTCTTTCCCCGGGCTGGACTATGATTGTATCGCCGGTTTTAACCAGCTCGGGAGCAACTTTTCTTGTCTGCCCGTTTTCCTGGAGCCAGGCGTAATCGGGGCGGATGTCCATCAGCTGTTCAATGGACCTGCGGGAGCGGTTTACGGCATGCCCCTGGAGCAGTTCGCCCGCCTGATAGAAAACCATCACCGCGACCCCTTCGGGGTACTCGCCGATGGCAAAGGCCCCCAGGGTGGCCAGGGACATGAGGAAATTTTCATCAAAAACCCTGCCCTCGATGATATTTTTGCCTGCCCTGAGCAGGACGCCGCCGCCGAAAATAAGGTAGGCGGCGGCAAAAACGGCCGGTTCCATAAGTCCTCGCAGCGGCAAGAGCAGGCCGGCCGCAAAAATAAGAGCGCCGGCTATATAAAGGACAAGCCTGGCCGGCTGCAGGATTTCTTTGGGGGTTAACGCCGTACCGCAGCCGCAGCCGTCCCCGGTTGAACAATGATGACCCACTGTTTATGCTCCTTCCAGTTCCCCGGTTTACTCGTTGATATGGCTTAACCCCTGGTTGAATATCTCTTCAATATGTTTGTCGTCCAGGGAGTAAAAAATAATCTTGCCTTCCCGGCGGCGTTTAACCAGGCGGGCCTGTTTTAAAACGCGAAGCTGGTGCGATATCGCCGACTGAGTCATATTTAAAAGATAGGCGATATCGCAGACGCACATTTCCTCTTCAAACAAAGCACAGATGATTTTGATCCGGGTGGAATCACCGAAGACCTTGAACAATTCAGCCAAATCATAAAGCGTTTCCTCAGCCGGCATTTTTTGCTGCGCCCGACCGACAATCTCATCATGGATAACGTTGCAGTCACACAGCATTTTTTCTTCTTTTTTTACATTCATGGCTTCACCGCCAAAATTTGATCACATGAATATATGAAGAACTGTTCAAGTGTATAATAACCACGTTGGTGCGGATTGTCAATAGAAGATTGTTTTCCGTATTCTTACTTGACTAATGAACAATGATTACCTATATTGATGATAATCATTCTCAATGGCTGTCCCGTACGCTATGTCCCCTTTGTGGCCGTTTACTTTATTGTCGCGGAGCTGTTTAACAACGTCGCCAATCCCGCGCTGAGCGATATGGGCAAGATCCGGAACTGGGGCTTATGGGCGCTGGTTTCCCTGGTGGGAGCCCTTGTTTTTTTATACGGCGGCACCATGGCCTCGCACGTGTCGGCCTTCCGCATCCTGTACAGCTTAAGGGTCCGCCTGGCGGGGCTGCCCATGGGCTATCACACCCGCCAATCCTCCGGCGCGATTAAAAAGATGACGGCAGGGTCGCGGAGCAGGGCGGGCATGAGGAATTGCTGGCCCGGCAGGGTTTATACGCCCATATGTGGACAATAGTAATGTGGAATTTAATGTAAATAAAAATGGTTTTTATGGGGTGTGGCTGAGAATAACCGGCCCCCGCTTCGGGTTGTCCGCGGGGGCTTTTATGGCAATACCGGAGGGTAAAACCGGTTGGAGATGGTTAATTGGTTAAGGGGAGAGAAAACGGCATATCAGCCGGATGATTCAGGATGCGGTTAATATGGAAATGCCGCCGGGCCAGCTTCGGTACAGGGGTTCTGCGGGCAATATGATATAAGAGACAATCATTACGCGTCTTTTGCCGATGCTGCCCAATTTGTAATGCCAGATGGTAGGCTGCTCCGCGTCCAGCCATTCTTTCAATTCCCACCGGAGATTAATCGGATCTTCCGCAATAAAGATTCGGTTAAGCATACAATCACCCCCGAATTTTTCCTATATTTATCATACATGTTTAACCATGGGCCGGTACAGGGCGGATCTTCCCAGATGACCTAGGACTTCGGACTTAGTTTCCGGATATTTTTTTTGAACATGGCGCAAATTATTTAGTGAGGGAATTGACAAAACCATTTAAGCAAATTTGCTTTTTATTAACCTTCGGCAGAAAGGTCAGCCGGTTTTTTTATGCCCTTCAGGCTAAGGCCCAGCAGCCCGGCCAAAAGAGGCAGCCAAATCAGCAGGTGGATGACGTATCCGATGCCGGCGTATTCCGCCAGCATTCCCACCAGGCCCACCCCGAGGCCGCCAACGCCGATGCCGAACCCCAGCATCAACCCCGCCGCCATGGCGGCATTCTTATTAATCACTTCCTGGGCCACCACGGTGGTAACCGAGAAGGACGCCAGCAGGCATGCGCCGGCTAAACCCAGGAGCAAGTAGCTAAGTAGTCCGCTGGTGGACAGGAAAAGATAAAACAAAGGGCTGGCCGCTGCCAGGGACCCCACAATAACTGCCTTCCTGCCGATTAAATCGGATAGGTATCCCCCCACCAGGCCCCCCAGCGCTCCGGCAAAAAGCATCAGGAACAAAAGTCGGCTGCCGGTGAGCAGAGAAACATTGGCTTGCTGAAGATAAAGAGGCAAAAAGGACACCAGACCGAAATAAGCCAGGGAACGGGATGCAACCACCAGCACCACTTTGGCCAGTTCGGTCCAGGCCAGGCGCAGAACGGGCCAAAGCGGCGGGGGTGCTGTCTTTGCTTTGGCCGGCGCTTTGGGCGCCGAAAACCACAGCAGAATTGCCACCAGCAATCCGGGCACTACAAACACCGGGGTCAGGGCCAGGCCGTATTTGTGGGTAAAGGGAACCACCATCAAAGGGGTCAGCGCCCACCCGGCATTTCCCGCCGCCACGAAAAGGGACTGGTAAAAGCCTTTTCTGTTTCCACTTAACGAGTTGATCATGGCCGAAGCTTGGGGGTGGAAGGCCGCCGTGCCCAGACCGGCCAAAATTACGGTGAGCAGCAAAAGCGGATAGCTCTTGATGACGCCCACGATGCTTAACAGCGCCGCCATCCAAAGGGTACCGGCGTAGACCATCCAGCGCTGGTTTTTTTGGTCCACCAGATAACCGAAAACCGGTTGCAGCAGTGATGAGGTGATGGTGAAGGCGGAGATCAGGAGGGCTCCCTTGCTCAAACCCAGCCCGGCTGCCACCAGGAAAGGAAGCAGGGTCTGGATGTAGTTCATGTACCAGTCGTTGAGAAGGTGGGCCAGGGATAAGGAAAAAACCTTGCCTTTGTGCTGCGAAACGGCATGCATATAAACCATTCCTTTCATTGCGATGCTGCAAATTATATGTATATGTAATTGACAGTATTGTGGTATACAACAAGTATGTAAGTAAACCAGGAGATAAAAAAAAACGAGGTTTAATCTCTGCGTTTTTGGATTATTTCTTCATATGTGGTCAGGAAGTAATTTAAATTACTCAACCTGTACTTGATGTCCTTTTCCCACTCACTCAGTTCATTCCAGCCCACTGAGGTAATGCGGTATATTTTCCGGGCCGGCCCCGGTTCGGAAGTATCCCACACCGACTCAACAGCGCCGTCGTTTTCTAATTCCTGTAAGCACCTGTATACAGCGCCGGTATCGGCGTTAAAATTGGGCAGGGTCTGGCACAGCGTTGTATGAATGGCTCCTCCGTGCATTTCCTGCCTGGCCAGGGCCAAAAGTACAAAGGCGGTTAAGTGACGATAGTTTCGCCCTTTCATCACAGACATCTACAAAGTCCTTCCAAATAAAATTATAAGCACCATGGTGCTAAAGCCAGCATACTGCAGTTTACAGTATGCGTCAAGAATAATTTTGACCCGCTTTATTTTAAAAGATTTGATTGTCAAACTAATTTATGTGTGCTATTATATTAATTGATTTTCAAGCAATTTAATTTTCTAATAATATCATAATCAAAGGAGTGTGGCTATGAAGTATCTTGCCGAAATGACCAATGAACTGCTGCTTTTTTTTAACGGCTTTTCCTCCTGGGAGAGTTCGGTAATCCGCAGCAGCGACTTGAAGGTTTCCGAGGCCCACGCTATTGAAGTGCTGGGCCAGCACGGAAAAATGAATATGAAGAGCCTGGCGCAAAAGCTGGGCGTAACCACCGGAACCACCACGGTAACGGTGGACAGGCTGGAGAAAAAGGACTATGCCAGGCGGGAGTCAAGCACGGAAGACAGGCGGGTCAACCTGATTGTGTTAACGGACAAGGGTATGAAAGCCTATGAGGAACACCACCAATACCATCTGCAGTTAACCGAACAAATGCTTTCCGTCCTTTCCGATACTGAAATCGAACAATTGCTTAATACCCTCAGGAAAATTAATGCCGAGACCTTTTAACTTATAGATGGCGAGAGGAGCTGGCAGCATGATTGGCAGATATACAGACCTTGGCCGGTACCGGGAATTATTGCAAATGAAAGAGTTTTACATGGTTCTATCCGGCAGTTTGCTTATTTTGCTCAGTTACGGGCTGGGGAAAAACGAATACCCGGCCCCGGCGGATATAGCAGCTTTATTGGCCCTGGCGGTGCTGGGGGGGCCGATTATCCTCGGCGCGGTTAAAGGATTATTGAACCGGGAGCTTAATGTCGACGAACTGGTGAGCCTGGCCATGGTGGCCTCGGTGTTGATTGGCGAGTACTTGCCGGCGGCAATAGTGGCGCTGATCATGGTTTTGGGCTCATTGATGGAACAATATACGGCGCAAAAAGCCCGTTCCGCCATTGATGCCCTGATCCGGCTCAGTCCCGGCCAGGCCGCGGTGCTCCGGAACGGTGTCGAGGTTTCCGTGCCGGTGCGGGAGATCCGGTTGGGTGACCGGGTGGTCATACGCCCGGGGGAGAAAGTGCCGGTGGACGGTGAGGTTGTTCGCGGCAGCGCTTCCCTGAACCAGGCTTCCCTCACCGGGGAGTCCCTGCCCGTGGATAAAGCGGTGGGCGATACCGTATACGCCGGGTCCGTCAGCTATTCCGGAATGATGGTGGTGGAAGTCCGCAAGGTGGGCGAGGATACGACCCTGGGGAAGCTGATTCAGCTGGTCCGGGATGCGGAAAACCAGAGAGCCCCCATATTAAGGGTTACGGATCGTTATGCCGGGTATTTCACCCCCCTTATTATTGCCATTGGTATTGCGGTATACCTGATTACCGGTGATGCGCACCGGGCGATTACGGTGTTGATTGTAGGTTGTCCCTGCGCCTTTATTATTTCGGCCCCCACCGCCATTGTGGCTGCCCTGGGGAACGCCTCCAGAAACGGTATATTGATTAAAGGCGGCGCCCTACTGGAAGAGGTGGCCCGGATTGATACCCTTGTTTTTGACAAGACCGGCACTCTGACCACCGGCAATCCCGTGGTGGCCGGGATTGCTCCTCTAAACGGGGCCGCGGAGGAGCATGTCCTGGCCATGGCGGCAGCGGCGGAAAAATACTCCGAACACCCTCTGGCCCGGGCTGTTCTGGAGGCTGCGGAGCAAAGGGGCCTGCAGATAGCCGAACCGGGAGCCTTTAAAAATATTCCCGGCCTGGGGGTCGAGGCGGCGGTCGGGGACAAGAGCATATTTGTGGGTATGACGCCCGGGGAAGGGAACATGGGCGGCGCGCAATCCGAACCGGGCGTTAAAACCCTGCTGGTTAAAGAAAACGGTTTAATAATCGGGGCAATATATATAAAGGATAGTATCCGGGCCGGAGTGGGCGGTTTGATTAAATCCCTGCCCGGGACCGGTTTAAAGCGCATCCAGATGCTGACCGGCGACGAATACGGAGTGGCGGCCCATGTTGCCGCGGCAAGCGGAATCCGGGAGTTTTGGGCCGGGCTTTTACCCGGGCAAAAGCTTAACCATATTCAAGAGCTGCAAAAATCCGGCCATAAAGTGGCCATGGTCGGTGACGGGATCAACGACGCCCCGGCGCTGGCCACGGCGGATATCGGCATTGCCATGGGCGCCATGGGGACGGACGTGGCCATGGAAGCGGCGGATATCGCCCTGATGGAGGATAACCTGGCCAAGCTGCCGTACCTTTTACAACTGGGCCGGACAACCCTTAAAACCATTAATTTTAACATCGGTTTTGCCGTAGTGTTTAACCTGCTGGCCCTGGCGGCGTCGGGAGCGGGGCTTTTAAATCCGGTAATGGGGGCCGTGGCCCACAATATCGGGTCGGTGCTGGTAGTGTTAAACTCGGCCCGGCTGATCAGGTCCCGGCCTGAGAAACGGTATGCGGCCGCGCCGGTAGTAATGGCGAATCGTATACCTGAGGCTGCCGCCCGGGTCAAGTTTTCCTGATCCTGTTGATTTTAGATTATTTTGCTGCTATTATATTCTTGATCAAGTCATTAAAGATACAATATCCGGAAGCAAAACAGGTTTCAACAGACGAGTTTCTGTTTGATTAAAAGGGAAGTCGGGTGCAAGTCCCGCGCGGTCCCGCCGCTGTGATAGGAGAGCCCTGTACCTGAATGCCACTGCCCGGCGCTCAATGTCCTATTCCATTGAGTGCCGGACGGGAAGGCGGTGCAGGGTGATGACCCTAGAGCCAGAAGACCTGCCTGTTTTCAACACTATTAAACTCTACGGGAGATAGAGGGTGTTTCGGGCAGTGAAGGAAGACAAACAGCTGACCGTCAGGGAAGCGAACCTTATTCGTCTCATCAGGGACACCAGCCACGGCGAATTGAGAATTATTATCCAGGAAGGCCAGCCCGTCAGGGTGGAGGAAATTAAAAAATCAATTAAATTATAAGCTAACCAAGGGGCTAATGTAAGAAATGGTTGGGAGTGAATACCATGACTAATGAAGAATTTCAAAAGCTGGTATTACAGGAACTGACAGGCATAAAGGATTCAGTAACGGGTATAGAAGGCAGATTAGCGGGCGTAGAAGATAAGGTAACGGGTGTAGAAGGCAGATTAGCGGGCGTAGAAGATAAGGTAACGGGTGTAGAAGGCAGATTAGCGGGCGTAGAAGACAAGGTAACGGGTGTAGAAAATAGACTAGCGGGCGTAGAAGATAAGGTAACGGGTGTAGAAGGCAGATTAGCGGGCGTAGAAGATAAGGTAACGGGTGTAGAAAATAGACTAGCGGGCGTAGAAGATAAGGTAACGGGTATAGAAGGCAGATTAGCGGGCGTAGAAGATAAGGTAACGGGTGTAGAAAATAGACTAGCGGGCGTAGAAGACAAGGTAACGGGTATAGAAAACAGACTAGCGGGTGTAGAAGAAAGACAAAAGAATATGGAAATCAAACAGGATGAAATATACCGGGTTGTGAGGGCTATCGAACATTCAAACCAGATCGGCAGGTCTGAAATGGACGGCCAGAACATCAGGCTGTCCAAGGTGGAGGGCAAACTGAAGAAAGCTGCCAAAGCATTTCTTGAGGATATTGACCCGGTTTCGAACCTTTAATTGCAATTATTCTAAATAAATGGTAACATTATAAAGTAAAAGTAAATAGTTCCAAGGGGTATGTTAAAAGAGGCGCTGACCGGAAAACCGGAGGCACTTTTCCACAACAAGGGAAAAGTGCCTTTTTTGATCCCGGGAGGCAAAATGTGTCTGTTTGACAGAGGAAGTGCTATACAAGGAGGTTACATTTAATGCAAAGAAAGACAAAGGTAATTTCTTTTTTACTGGCGCTGTTGATTTTGTTTGCGGGCGGGACGACGGCCCCGGCCGCTTCGGAGCAGACGGTAAACGCGGCCATAGGGGACACGGCGGCCTATGTTTATCAAGCGGTACCAAATCCGCAGGTGAGTTCCGTCGGCGGCGAATGGGCGGTGCTCGGGCTCGCCCGCAGCGGTTATCCGGTGCCGGAAAAATACTACCGGGATTACTGCGCCGTTGTGGAGCGGTACGTCAAAGAACACCAGGGGGTATTGCACGACAGAAAGTACACCGAATACTCCCGTGTCATCCTCGGCCTTACCGCCGCGGGCTATGACCCCACCAATGTAGCGGGCTATGACCTGACCGTGCCCCTGGGCGACTTTGAGAAAACCATCCGGCAGGGTATCAACGGCCCGATCTTCGCCCTCCTCGCCCTGGACAGCGGCAACTACGCCGTCCCCGGGAATCCCGGCGCGGCCGTTCAGGCCACCCGCGACATGTATGTGGCTGAAATTTTGCGCCGGCAGCTTCCGGACGGCGGTTTTTCCCTCCTGGGCGGCAGTGAGGGGGCAGCGGTTGCCGACCAAAAAGCTGATCCGGACATCACCGCCATGGCCTTGCAGGCCCTGGCCAAGTACCAGGACAGGGCCGACGTGAAAAGGGTCACGGAGGAAGCCCTGACCTGCCTGTCAACGCTGCAAAACGACCGGGGCGGTTACGCAAGCTGGGGCGCCGACAATTCCGAAAGCGTGTCCCAGGTTATCGTCGCGCTGACGGAGTTGGGGATTCCCCTGGACGATGCCCGTTTTGTCAAGAACGGCAATACACTGGTGGATAACCTCCTTTCGTTCTATATCAAGGGACAGGGCTTCAGCCACACCGCCGGCGGCGGCAGCAACCAGATGGCCGCCGAGCAGGCGTTTTACGCCCTGGTTGCCGCCCGGCGCGCCCAAGAAGGAAAAAGCAGCCTGTACCGCATGATTGACCCTGCAGAAGCCGAAGCTCCGGCGGCTGGAAAGGATGCCGGCAAGGGCCTTCCCGGCATGGAACCGCCTGCGGCCCAGCCATGAAGCGGCCGGGATGCTGTACCGCCTGCTGGGAACGGCGAATCTTCTCTAAGGGATGCGATGGAATATGAAACAGCATCAAGGGAAAATTATCGCGGCGCTAGTGATCTTGTGCTTCCTTGCCGCGGCTTATCTCTGGGGCGGAAACTACGCCGGACGGGATCTGTCCGGCCGGGCGGGCACACCCATTAGTATGGCGGAGCCCGACCTGTCCCAGGCAGCGCCGGAAAGTTCCGGCGCCGACCCTGCCGCTTCCGGTACGGACGTTGCGGCGACGGAAGGCGACACTCCCGCCGCCCCTGTGCCGCCGGATACGACGGCAAAGCCAGATGAAGCGGAAAAGCCCGATGAAGCGACAAATCCCGGGTCTCCCGACTCACCGGCCGCCCAGGACCAATACCTCACCGACCCGGTCCCGGAGGGCAAGCCTGCACCGGTGGAACCCCAGGCGGCCGTCATTAATGATACGACCTGTACCTGCACCCTGTCGGTGCGCTGCGATACCATCCTGGACAACATGGAATACCTGGACAAGGAAAAGGCGGAGCTGGTGCCGGAGGACGGGGTAATTTTCCCCGCCGCCGAAGTAACTTTCCAGGAGGGGGAATCGGTGTTCGATATACTCCAGCGGGAGTTGAAGAAAAACAAAGTCCATCTGGAGTTTCGCAATACGCCCATGTACAACAGCGCCTACATTGAAGGCATCAACAACCTCTATGAGTTTGACGTGGGCGAGCTTTCGGGCTGGATGTACAAGGTCAACGGCTGGTTCCCCAATTACGGTGCTTCCCGTTACCAGCTACAGGACGGCGATGTGGTGGAATGGGTCTATACCTGCGACCTGGGCCGGGATGTGGGCGGATATTATGCCGTCGGGGGTGAATGATGAGGGACGCTTTTTCCACCTACCATCCGGTGATTAACTTTTTATATTTCACCCAGGTCCTGCTGTTTTCCATGTTCTTTATGCACCCGGTCTGCCTGGGTATATCACTGTTGTGCGCTTTTTGCTACTCGGTTTGTTTAAAGGGCAAAAAGGCGCTGCTGTTTAACCTGAAATACATGCTGCCCCTGCTGCTGGTAACGGCCCTGGTCAACCCCGCTTTCAACCACGAGGGGCACACAATCCTTACTTATCTGCCCGACGGCAATCCCCTGACGCTGGAATCCATCGCCTACGGCATTGCGGCGGCGGTGATGCTGATTACCGTGATCTGCTGGTTTTCCTGCTACAACGCCGTGATGACCTCGGACAAGTTTGTGTATCTCTTCGGGCGGGTCATCCCCGCCCTGTCGCTGATTTTGTCCATGGTCCTGCGCTTTGTGCCCCGTTTTAAGGCGCAGCTGCAGGTGGTGTCCAACGCCCAAAGGTGCGTGGGACGGGATATCTCCAACGGCAGCCTGTTGCAGCGCGCCGGGCATGGCGTCAGGATCCTGTCCGTGATGGTAACCTGGGCGCTGGAAAACGCCATTGAAACCGCGGATTCCATGCGCAGCCGGGGTTACGGCCTGCCCGGGCGCACCGCCTTTTCCATTTACCGCTTTGACCGGCGGGACAAACATGCCCTGCTATACCTGCTTTTCTGCGGCGGCTATATCGTGACGGGTTCTGCGCTGGGCGGCCTGTACTGGAGCTATTTCCCCGCCCTGAGAGGCGCGGGGCCGGAGCCTTATTCCGTCAGCCTGTATCTTTGCTACCTGGCGCTGTGCATCGCGCCGGTGTTGATTAACATAACGGAGGAGCGGAAATGGAGAGCTATACAATCAGGAATTTGACTTTTTCCTATCCGCAACAGGAAAAACCGGTGCTGCGGCAGCTTTCCTTTTCCGTGATCCGGGGGCAGTTCGTCGCCCTGTGCGGTCCCTCCGGCTGTGGTAAAACCACTTTGCTCAGGCAGCTTAAAACCGTGCTTTGTCCGCACGGGGAGCAAAGCGGCGAAATTTTGTTCGAAGGCAGGCCTTTGGCCGACCTGGACCAACGCGCCCAGAGCGCCGGGATCGGCTTTGTAATGCAGTCGCCGGACAACCAGATCATCACCGACAAGGTTTGGCACGAACTGGCCTTCGGACTGGAAAGCCTGGGCTTCGACACGCCCTCCATCCGCCTGCGGGTGGCGGAAATGGCTTCTTTTTTCGGGATCCAGACCTGGTTTTATAAAAATGTCACTGAACTCTCCGGCGGCCAGAAGCAGCTTTTAAACCTGGCCTCCATCATGGTGATGCAGCCCGCGGTGCTGATCCTGGACGAGCCCACCAGCCAGCTGGACCCCATCGCGGCTGCGGAATTCCTCGCCACCGTGGGCAGGATCAACCGGGAGCTGGGCGTTACCGTCATTATAACCGAGCACCGGCTGGAGGAGGTATTTCCCCTTTCGGACCGGGTGCTGGTACTGGACGAAGGAAAACTGATCTGCGACGGCCCGCCGGAGGAGGTGGGCCGGCAGCTTAAAGAACAGCGGCACGGCATGTTTCTGGCCCTGCCGTCGCCCATGCGGATTTACGCCGCAGTGGAAAACGACCTGTTTTGCCCCGTCACCGTAAGGGAGGGGCGCGCCTGGCTGGACGCCTTCGCCGGCCGGCAGCCGCTGGGCCGGATACCGGATGCCGTCACGCCCGTACGTGACCGGGAGGACCCGCCCGCCGTTGAACTGGGCGAAGTGTGGTTCCGCTATGCCAAGGAAGGGCCGGACGTGGTGAAGGGGCTTTCCCTGCAAGTACATTACGGCGAGTTCTGCGCCCTCCTGGGCGGCAACGGCGCCGGAAAAACCACCGCCCTGTCGCTGATTTCCGGCATCAACAAGCCTTACCGCGGCACGGTCCGCGTGGGCGGGCGGCCGCTCTCCCAAATCCCGGACCGGGAACGCTTTGACCGCCTGCTGGGCGTTCTGCCCCAGGACCCCCGGGCTGTTTTTGTAAAAAAAACCGTGCGGGAAGACCTGCTGGAAATACTGGCGGACAAAAAACTGCCCCCACAGGGAAAGGAAGCAAAAATCCGGGCCGCGGCCCGTATCTGCCGCCTGGAGCAGCTCCTTTGCAGGCACCCTTACGACCTGTCCGGCGGCGAGCAGCAGCGGGCGGCCCTGGCCAAGGTGCTGCTTTTGGAGCCTGCCGTCCTGCTGCTGGACGAGCCCACCAAAGGGCTGGACGCTGAATTTAAACAGGCCTTGGCCGAAATCCTGCACGGCCTTTTACGACAGGGCGTCGCCGTCCTTATGGTCAGCCACGACATTGAATTCTGCGCCAGATACGTCCACCGCTGCGCCCTGTTTTTTGACGGCGGTATCGTCAGCTGGGACACCCCCCGCCGGTTCTTCTCCGGCAACAGCTTCTATACCACCGCCGCCAACCGCATGGCGCGGCACAGGCTGCCGGACGCGGTGACGGCGGAGGACGTCATCGCGGCTTGCGGAGGGGATGTGCAGCCCTTTGAGATCAAGCCGCCGGATGCAGGGGGCCTGTCTTTCGGCCCGCAGAAATCAGGAAAAAAGGAGGATATGGGCACGGAAAATGATCAGATCCCGGCTGGGGAGCGTTATCTATCCAGGCGCACCCTGGCGGCCATGGCGATGATCCTGCTTGCCGTGCCGCTGACCATTTACACCGGCGTTTATTACCTGGGGGACCGGAAATATTATTTTATCAGTATGCTGATTATATTGGAAACCATGCTACCCTTTGCGCTGGTGTTTGAAAGCCGCAAGCCCAAGGCCCGGGAATTGATTGTGATCGCGGTGCTGTGCGCCATCGGGGTGGCCGGGCGCGCCGCCTTCTTCATGCTGCCCCAGTTCAAGCCGGTGGCGGCCATTGTCATCATTGCCGGCGTGGCTTTCGGCGGGGAGGCGGGTTTTTTGGTGGGGGCGGTCACCGCCTTTGTATCCAACATGTTCTTCGGCCAGGGACCCTGGACGCCGTGGCAAATGTTTGCCTTCGGCATCATCGGCTTTCTGGCGGGCGTTCTGTTCAAAAAGGGTATCCTGCGGCGCAGTACGGCGGCACTCTGCGCCTTTGGCGGGCCGGCCGTCTTTTTTATTTACGGGGGGATCATGAATCCCGCGGCGGTGCTGATGTTCCAGAGCCGGCCGACAAAGGAGATGTTTTACCTGGCCTACCTCCGGGGTATTCCCTTCGACTTGATCCATGCCTTTGCCACTGTAGTCTTCCTTTTTTTAATCGCCAAACCAATGCTGGAAAAACTGGACCGCGTCAAGGTGAAATACGGACTGATTGAACCGGAAAAAAACAGCTTGCGCCCCAAGGGCAGCGGTGTCTTAATACAAGGTAATAAGTTTTTGATATAATAAAACCAAGCCCGGCAATGTGAGGTGGGTGGGGTGGGCCGATGCTTAAAGAACTTGCTGCTTTTAACGCCGGTATTCCGGTTAAGGGCGTCAAATTTTACCTGGCGGATGAAAATACCTTTTTAATCGCTTCCCGGCGCCGGCTGAGGGTTTTGAGCTCCGCCGTCCTGGGCGGGAAACGGCGGTGGGTCAGGTTCATTATCAACCATACCGTGGACAAAAACTACAATAATGATCACCCGGCTGAAGATCTGGCCCGCCTGGCGGAAAAACTGGACCTGGGTGAGCAGGTTTTGGGTTTGATGACGGCGGTTGACGTCAGGCACACCGTAATGAGCACCGGCGCGAAGGCGGGCCTGGCAGTGGCCACCCTTGGCACGGTGGGGGTGGGCAACGCTTGTTCGGCCGGGAGAGCGATCCCGGATCAGCATAATGTGAACGCCCCAGGAACGATTAACCTGGTGGTCCTGATTGAGGGCAATCTTACCGAAGCCGCCATGGTCAATGCCGTCATCACGGCCACCGAGGCCAAGACAATGGCGCTGTTTCAGGCCGGTGTCCGCTTGGAGGACGGCTCCATGGCCACGGGAACCAATACCGACGCCGTCGTCATCGCCTGTACCGGAAGAGGCAAGCCGTATCAGTATGCCGGAGCGGCGACCGAGCCGGGTTTTCTGATTGGGCGTACTGTTTACCGGTCGGTGACCCGGGGGATCAGTGATTATTTCAAAGCCACCGGAAAAAGATAGTGGACAAAGCGGCCCCAATGATGTTAGTATACATGTAATTGAATAATCTGTTCAGGTTCCCCGGTTTTGCCGGGGATAAAAGGGAACCGGGTGCGAATCCCGGACGGTCCGGCCACTGTAAGCGGCAGGCGGCCCCTAAATGCCACTGGGTTATGAATTGCCCGGGAAGGCGGGGGAGACGCAGTTAACCGCGAGTCAGGAGACCTGCCTGGACAAGATGTTGGTATCGCCTTCCGTGGAAAGGTCAGGTGCTCGCAGGGTATTGATTTCAAATACTTGTGCCTATAAAGACCCCGGCTTTGACGGAAAAGCCGGGGTCTTTTGTATTTAAACCCAACTCCTTCTCACTTTTTTATTATTCCCGGTGTCAACCGGGAACTCATTTTAAGGGTCCTGCCCCTGCAGTTCGCTGCCGGCGCAGCAAATATACACGGCCATAACCGGGGATGTCGATTTGCACAGAGCAGAATGTCGGAGTATAAGGGAGGAATAAATTTTTGCCGGACAAAAAAGCCATTTTGCTGGTGACCTTCGGGACAAGCGTTCCATCCGCGGCCCGGGCGTTTGATAACCTGGAACAGGCGGTACGGAACACCTTCCCCGGGGTTGAAGTACGCTGGGCCTATACCTCAAAAACCGTCAGGGACATAATAGCCGCACGAGAAGGCCGGTCCATTGACGACCCCGCCGCGGCGGTAAAAAAACTATGGGCTGAGGGATACACAAAAATCGTGGTGCAATCGGTGCTCGTAATTCCGGGCCGGGAATACAACCGTCTGCTGGACGACCTCATCAGCCTGCCGGCGCCGTGGCCGATGGAAAAGGGAATAACCCTGGGCAGGCCCCTTTTGTACCATCACGAGGATTACGCCGCCGCCGCGGAGGCGATCACCGCCCGGCTGCCTGCTGATACCGAAACAGCCGCCGTGGTCTTGATGGGCCACGGCAGTGAGCATCATCCCGCCGACGCCGCTTACGGGAAGTTTAACGATGTTTTGCGGCACAAATATAAAAACATATTCCTGGGTACGGTGGAAGGCTACCCCACCCTGGAAGAGGTTGTGGCGGATCTGGCCGCGTCAGGAGTTAAAAAGGTCACCCTGATGCCCTTTATGAATATCGCGGGCGATCATGCCTTAAACGATTTGTGCGGGGACGGAGAGGACTCCTGGAAAACCAGGCTGAACAAGCTGGGGTACAAAACCGAGGGCTGCATGGAAGGGCTTTTGGAAAACCCGGCCTTTGTAAACATCTATATCAAACATCTGGCCGCGGCCATGTCGCAAACGGACCGGTAACTTTGGGTAAAAGGTACTGTGTCAAAACATGTCCGATAATGTTGGAGAATATTTTGCCTTTTCACCCGGAAATATATTGAAATGTAAAAATAAATATGGTAATGTTATTTAACATAAAACATAATTTGGCAGCGGAGCTGACCGGAAAACCGGAGGCACTTTCCCTTTACAGGGTAAAGTGCCTTTTTGTTTGCGGTGCTGAACAATGTTTTTGATGACAACTGCATAATCAACGTAGGTACAGGGGTTCCGCGACAGCGGATGAAAAGGGAACCGGGTGCGAGTCCCGGGCGGTCCGGCCACTGTAAGCGGGGAGCACTCTTTCGGACAAGCCACTGTCCGGCGCCAAACGGGCATTCATCTGCGCCGTCCGGTGCGGATGGGAAGGCGAAAAGGGCGATGATCCGCGAGTCAGGAGACCTGCCTCTGTAATATTGCTGTAACCTTCCGGGAAAAGGTATCAAGCATTGCCGGCGGCACGGCCTGGCCGGGCGGGGAATAACCGCGCCGCCGGCAGGGTGCTGCCGGGCGGACGCTCCTGTTTTCTTCGGAAAGCGGGGGCGTTTTTTGTTTCGGCCGGCGGAATCCGTATCCGAGGGGGTGACGAGGATGGAACCGAAGGAGATCGAAATGGAACTGACCGAAAAGGAAAAAAAGTTGATTGAGCTGACCCGCAGCACCGAGTACGGGGAAATCAGCCTGATCATCCAGGATCATCAGCCGGTCAATATTGATAAATTGATTAGAAAGATCAAATTATGACTGATTGGCTGACCGGAAAAACGGCAGCCGGAACAGCGCGGCGCCGCCCTTTGTCGCGCGGGAGGAGCGGCGCCGGAAAGAAGGGGGTGAGGCCGGAGGGTATTCCCCGGGCAGCATGGATTGTGACCCAAGCGAGTCCATTGCTTTGCAGTGACTACCTGGTTTACGGCAGCAGCCTGAACCAGCCAGGCGGGAAAGGCCCGTTACCGGCGGGCAAACTCCAAAAAAAATCAATAAAATCTGAAGGGAGACCTGAGTAATGAAAAAAAGTATCCTCAGCGTGCTGTTGGCCCTGGCCCTGGTGTGCCTGTTCAGCACCGCGGCCTATGCGGCGGATTATCCCTACATTACTGTGGACAACAGCGATGATTTTACCATCGTGGTTGACGTTTCCGGCGGGGACGTTACCCTGCCGGCCATAACCGTGGTGGGGCTGGACAGCAACTATGACAAACACTCCTTTGACCCCGCCGAAGTGGGCGACATCACCTGGTCCATTCCCGGCGGCAGCAGCGTAGCCAGGCTGGTGTACGGGGGAAGCGAGGTCACCACCTTGAACGGCACGGATTCGGCCGTGATCAGGGTCAAGAACGAGGGAGCCGTCACCGTCACCGTCACCTATGACACTGACACCGCCGATCCGGTCAGCGTACCCATATTCGTGGTGGGTGAGGATTCCATTACCGAGAGTGTCAGCGGGATTGACGTGGATGTGACCGGGGACACCGCCGGTTCTGTGGATCAGGACAATTTGACCGTGCCCCGTTTCGATCTAAAGGATGTATTCACCGGTTTCAGTAATTATGACGTGGCCGACGTGCTGAAAAACAGCCCCGGCGCCCTGCACGCCCTGCTCTATGCCCTGGAACTGGAAAATGGCGATGGCTTAACCGATAATATTAATAATCCACTTTGGAACTGGGATTGGGTGAGCAACAATGTGGAGATCATCTCCCAGGGCAGCTATGTGTCCGGCATAGTCAGCGACTACTACGGCTGGGCCTATACCATTGACGGCGACGATCCGGAACACGCCGCCTCCGCCCATCAGTTAAATATTGGTGACGAGGTGGTATGGACCTTTACTTCCTGGTAATTCATGGCTGCAAGCAACCCAAAGCACCATTGAGCAACGAACCGGTTAATTAAAATAAGGGCAGGTTTTTACCTGCCCTTATCGGCATTCAGTACAGAGGAGGAATATGCTGGAAAATGAATTGGCATGCTCTAATACATAAAACAGGTCGCCAAAAAGCGGTCAGCCTGCTGCTGGTCCTGTTCCTGCTGGCGGGTCTTTTCATTTGCCTTGCCGGCCTGCGGACAGCCGGCGCGGAGGAACAGCCCGACCTGCGGGTCGTATCGATGGAAGTGCCGGGCGGGTTGCAGGCGGGGCAGGAGGTCACCGTGACGGCAGCGGTTTATAACGCCGGCGGCGGCGAGGCGGAGGCGCCCTTCGACGTTACCCTGTACGCCGGCGGTACCGCAGTGCAGACCCAAACCGTCGGCGGGGCGGTGTATACCGGGGCGGAGGAAATTGTCAACTTCCGGTGGACCCCGGCGGCGGCCGGCACCGTCACCCTCAAGGTGGCGGCGGACAGCGGCAATGTTGTGGCGGAGTCCGCTGAAAATAATAATGAACTTACCAAAGAAGTAACGGTGGGCGAGGCCGGGCCCCTGGCCCTGGTGGGCAGCACCCCGGTTAAAAATGCCTCCGTCGACCCCGCCGGGGAAATAAGCTTGCTTTTCAACAAGCCGGTGGAAATAGTGGCGGAGGCAGCCACCGAGCTGACCCTGTACGGCAACAGAAACAGCATGAACACCCTGTCCAGCGCCACCAATCTGGGCAATCATGATGGTGTGCTGCAGGTGGACGAAACCAATCCCTGCAAAGTGCTGGTAAATATAAACAGCCTGCTGGAAAGCCACCGGGTCTACGGTATCAAGCTGGGGACAAACGTGATCAAGGCCGTGGGGGCGGAGGAATACAGCACCTTTTCCACCCAGTCCAGCACCACCAGCCTGGACTGGCAGTTCAACACCGGCCCCATACCCCAAAAAGTCACCGTGTCCGGTCCCACCAGAATTGAGAAAGGGAAAACCGTCCGCTTCAGCGCCGCGGTGACCGATTTTTCGGGTCAGGCCATCACCGGTATGCCGCTGAACTGGACGGTGAACAAGCCCGAACTGGCCTCGGTGGACAGCCAGGGCTATGTCACCGCCGGCGCCGTGGGGACGGTCACTGTCAGGGCCGCCCTGGACGGCCATTATTCCAACAGGGCGGGTACCGCTAGAGTGGATATCAGGCAGAAATTCGATCTCAAGCTGGCCTCCCGCTGGCTTTACGAAATCTCCCTGGATTACCAGGCCCGGGGGCGGGATGGCATTCCCGCGGTGGCCTCCGACGGGTCGGTGTATTTCGCGGTCCAATACCAGGGGATCGGAGAAGAGGATTACAAACTCCGGGCTCTGGACCCGGACGGCGCCCCCAGGGAAGGCTTCCGGGAAGCTGTGGTCACCGTCAACCCCGTGGCGGGATCCTGCGGGGGAAAGGAATATATCTATACCGCCCGGGGCAAAACCTTCCTGGCCCTGGACCCGGCCACCGGGGAGGCGCTCTGGCAGCGGGAATTGCCCTACGATGTCCGGACCCCGGCGGCGGTGGGACCCGACGGCGCAGTGTTCGTGGGCTGCTCCGACCACCGGGCCTACGCCCTGCACCCGGAGGAGGAGGGCTACCGCTGGCAGTTCGACGCGGTAAAGGAAATCCTGAATTCCGGGGGAATGAACAGTCCGGGCCATGCATTGGGGGTTTTCACGGTGGATGAGCAGGGCAACGTATACATTGTGGCCGAGGCCGTCCTGTATGTGGTGGACGGGGCCACCGGCGCCCTGCGGTGGCAGTTCTCGGACCCCAACGTCAGGCCCTTCCTGTGCCAGGCCGCCGTCGGCCCCGGCGGGACGGTATATATCAGTTCCACGACCACCAGTGCCAACACGGCCAAAATATATGCCCTCACTCCCCCGGGCTCAGGGGGAGGCAGCCCGTCCGTCAAATGGTCCAGGGGGGAGCTGAACGGCGTTTGGTCGAATGGACAGAAGCCCCTGGTGGACAGGGAAGGGAATGTGTGGTTTTACCTCAGGGAAACCAGCAGTTCCGATCACGGCTACGCCAAGCTGGACGCCGCCGGCGAAATTATCCTGCAGCATGCCAATATCGGCTCCAATTACGCCCTTATGGGCCCGGACGGCGGTATCTATACGGATCAAGTCATATATGACTGGCAGGATCAGCCGGTGGCCTATTACGACGACTATTACGGCAATTCGTCCTATTTTGGCTACAGCAATTTTTCCTTTGCTCCGGACGGCACGATTTACCGCTTATGGTACTCCTCGTCGAACGTGGTGGCGGTGGAGGCGGCGTCCCTTTACGACGCCGGCGGCTCCCTGCCCCACAGCCTGCAGCTGGACAGTGACAGCATCGTGCTGCGCAAGGGCCAGACCCACCGGCTCTACCCCCGGGTGCTGGACCAGAACGGGGTGGTGCTGACCACCGCTGAACTGGACTGGGCCAGCAGCGATCCGGCGGTGGTGGCGGTGGAGGACGGCCTGCTCACCGCTTCCTCCACCGTCACCGGCAGTGCGGAGATCACCGTGTCCGTCAGGGACAACCCGGAAATAACCGCCGTTGTTAATGTGGAGGTAAAGGACAGCTCCGTGCCGGTGGGAATGTTTCTTATCGAGCAAAGGAGCGGTTACAGCGACCTGAAAAACGTCGCCGGGGCCCTGGATTACCGGGTGGAGAGAATCAGCGGCCAGGTCGGGGCGGCCCTGCCCTCGGTTTGCGCCTTTGTTTACGATCAGGAGGGCAACCTGGACCGGCTGCAGCCCCTGGACTGGCAGCTGGCCGACGCCGGTATCGCCGACATGCTTAATTACCAGGGCTTGAGCGGCGCCTACGAGATCCGCTACAGCGCCTCCCTCACCGGCAAAAAGGCCGGCAGCACCACCCTCACTGCCAAACTGCTCAGCCATCCGGACATTGCCTGCAGCGTCGAGGTGGAGGTGGTGGACTCCATCTACAACATCAAATGGAGCTTGCCCCTGGACGGGCAGTGGTGGAAAAAATGGGCCTGGCACGTAATGGGGAAAAACGGTGAACTGTTCTACGTCAATCATAACATCCTGCGCGCCGTAGCTGCCGAAGACGGCAGCGCCCTGTGGGAAACCCCGGTGGGCGCCCTCTACGGCATCAACCTGGGCAGCCCGGTGACCGGCCCGGACGGCACCGTATATGTATACGGCACCACCAGCACCGCCGTGGTGGCGGTGAATCCCTCGGACGGCCAGGTGAAGTGGAAATACACCGGGGTCGGGGACGGGGTGAAGAAGCTGGCCGCCGCCGACGCCGTGTACGCCCTGACCGGGGCGGGGCGGCTGTATAAATTCGGCCTGGACGGCAAGTCCGCCTGGGGTTCCCCCCTGGATCTGGGGACGGGCAACGGCGGCATGGCCCTTTCCCCGGCGGGAAAACTCTACATCTCCCGCCAGGGCGCCGTTTATGAAATAGACTCCGGCGGACAGGAGTCCCTGCTGTACCGGGGGCCGGCCGGGGCCTCCCTGGAACTGAAGGAAGTCGCCCCAACCGGGGACGTCATCCTGCAGCGGGCGGCAGCCGGGAGCTACGCCCTGGTTGCTTTGAGCCCCGCCGGGGCGGAGAACTGGGTCTATGACGGCCTTCAAGGGCCGGTGGAGGCGGCCTGCCCGGCTGAGGGCGGAGTATACGCCATTTACCACGCCGGAGCCGGCAAGGCATACTTTTACGTGCTGGACGGCCAGGGCGGGCTGCGTTCCTCGGGCCTGCTGGACAGGGGGGCCGTGGGCTCCGGTCTCCAGTTTCCCTACTATAACGGGGACCAGAAGCCGGTGCCCGGCTCCAACGGGGTGGTGTATTTCACCGGCTACTGGACATATGCCGTGGACGCCGCCAGCGGCCGGGTGCTCAGGACCATCCAGATCAAGGACGCCTATTCCCTGATGACCCCCCAGAGCCTCAGTGTGGACCAGGAGGGGGTGCTTTACGGCACCTTCGGGGAAATGGGGCTGCTGGCCATTGCCGAAGACGCCTATTACGGGGAGCAGGTGCAGCTGGGCATATCCGGCGCCGAGCGGGTCAGGGCCGGTTCCCTGGCGGAACTCACCGTCAAGGTGAAAAACAACCTGGCGGAGGATAAAAATGTAATCATCTCCGCTGCCTTTGCTGGGGCGGGGGACGGCGGCCCGGACACCCTCACCAGGCTGGAGGCGCTGCTGGCCGCCGGCAAAGAGCAGGAATTCAACCTGGGGGTCAGGATACCCCCGGCCGGGGACGGCGAGATTGTGGTTTCCGTCCGGGACCGGGCCGGCGGGGAAATTTACGCGTCCTGGCGCAGGGCCGTCGGCCCGCAAGACTAAAGGAGGCCGGAAATGAAAGGAAAAAGCATTAAAACACGATTCCTGGCAATGCTGCTGACGGCGGCGCTGCTGCTGGGGCTGCCCCTGCCTGGCCTTGCCGCCGACGGGGCCGGCGGGGCGGCGCCGGCGCTGGAATGGACCTGGAACACCAAAATCAGCTATGGCGGAGCCGGCCAGAATAATACAGACATTAGAAGAGACGAGTGCCCCGAACTGGATCCACGGGGGTACGCCTACCTCACCCCGGAGGACGGGTACCTCTACTGCGTCGGCCCCGACGGGGTGATGCGCTGGCGGGTGTTCCTGAACCAGGCGGGCGATTATACGGATACAGGGGGCAAGCGGCCGGTGTTCGACGCCGCCGGCAACTGCTACATCGGCTCCGGGGACGGCGGCCTATACGCCGTCAGTCCCGCCGGCCAGGTGCTGTGGACCTTCAAGATGGATGACAAAATATCCACCGGCACCTCCCCGGCCCTTTCCCCGGACGGCAAAACAGTTTATGCGGCCACCCAGACCTTCTGCCTGCACGCCGTGGACACGGCCACCGGGATGGAAAAATGGCACTACATTTTCGGGGGAAGCTGGAACAGCAACACCCCGGTGGCGGCCCCGGACGGCACCATATACGTGGGGTCCTCCCAGATTCTCAATGCCGTCAAGCCGGACGGGTCACGTAAATGGCGGCAGAGCTTTGCTAATTACAAGGTGCAAGTGATATACGGCAACTATGGCGGTGGCGGCTGGAGAGGCGAACACCGCATGGCGGTGGGGCCGGACGGAACCCTTTATGCCGTTGTCACCGACAAGGCCAGGGGCGACAAGGAATATACCAACACCCTGCTGGCTTTAAACGGCGCCGACGGGTCCGAGAAGTGGCGCCTGGACGTGGACCAGGTCCTCTCCGCTCCGGCGGTGCGGGGGGACACCCTGTACTACAAAACCGGGGACAACACCCTGCACGCCCTGGATACCGCCACCGGGGCGGAAAAATGGACCTACAAGGCCGAGGGCGAGCTGTATTATAGCAACCTTTACCTGTACGACAACGCGCCCCTGGCGGAGCCCGACGGCACCGTGGTGGTTCCCATGGGCAACCGCCTTTACGCCGTCAGGGACGAAGGAGACAGGGCCGTACTGCTGTGGAAGACGGCGGACCACGGCTTTGCAATGAACCCTCCCTCGGGCTGCGGCCCCGGGGGCGAGCTTTACTGCACCGGCAGACAGAATAATAGTTCAGCGCCTTATCTGCTTAAATTTACCGACCAGGGCTACGCCCCGGTGCCAGCGGAGCTTTCCATCAGCGAGGGTGATTTCGCCCTGCTGCCCGGGGGCGTTTATACCATCCAGCCCCGGATTGTGGACACCTACGGCCGCCAGGTGAGCCGTGCGGAACTGGCCTGGGAGAGCAGCAACCCGGCGGCGGCGACAGTGGACCGGGATGGCCTGGTGACCGCCCGGGCTCCGGGCCAGGCCCGGATTACCGTCCGGGGGGCGGAATATCCTGAGGTGACGGCCGCCGTCGCCGTCACCGTGCTGTCCGGAACAGCGGGACTGACCCTGCAGGTCACCCCGCCGGAGGGCCGGGTGGAGGCGGGCCGGGTGCTGACCCTGGGGGCGGATTTGCTGGGGCCCGGCAATGTCAAGGTGCTGGGCGAAGCGTTGAAATGGGAAAGCGCTGACTCCTCCATAGCCGCGGTGGACCAGACCGGGGCGGTCACCGGCCTGCAGGCCGGCACGGCCAAAATCCGGGCTTGGCTGCAGCACCAACAGGACATCCGCGGGGAAACGAGCCTTACCGTCACCACCCCGGCGGTGCAGCAGGTCACCCCGGCACAAATCCGGAGCGCCCTGGACAAAACCATAGCCTGGTTCATTAAAGACCAGGGGCTGCCCGAAGACTGGGCCGCCTTTGGTCTCAACGCCGCCGGTGAGGACATCACAGTGGCCCCTTACGTGGACGGCAGCGGCCGGAACTACCTGGACAAGCTGGAGGAAAAAATAGCCGCCTCCGGCGTGGGCGCCCTGATGACCGATTACGAGCGCACGGTAATGGGGGTGGTCTCGGCCGGAGGAAATCCCCATGACGTGGCCGGGGTCGACCTCATTGAAAAAATAGTCACCTGGCCGGGCATGGGCCAGGGCATCAACGCCGCCGTTTGGGGTCTCATTGCCCTGGACGCCGCCAACGCCCCGGACCCCGCCGAGGCCGGGCGGCACACCCGGAACGGGTTTATCACCTATATCCTGAACAACAAAGCCGGGGTGGGCTGGGCCTACGGCGGGGGCAGCACCCCGGACCCGGACATGACCGGCATGGCCCTTTACGCCCTGGCCCCCTACCGGACCCGGGCCGATGTGCAGGAGGCCGGGGAAAAGGCCATCGCCTGGCTCAGCCGGAACCAGGCCGACGACGGCCGCTTCGGCTCCTGGGGCAGCATCAACTCCGAGTCCTGCTCCCAGGCGATCATGGGCATCACCTCCTGGGGCGTCGACCCCCAGGGCCCGGAGTTCACCAAGGCCTACGGCAACGCCGTCACCGGCCTGCTGAGCTTCCAGACCTCCAGCGGCGTGTTCCGGCACACCACCATGGAGGACCCGGGCATGGCCACGGACCAGGCCATCGAGGCCCTGGCGGCCCTGCTGCGCTATTACGATACCGGTGTTAACACCATATTCTATAAAATACAGGCGGTGGGCTCGCCGGACCTGGGGGAAATCACCATCCTGGAGGTGTATCCCGATGGGCTGGTGCTGGAGCCGGGGCAAACCGTCGCCGTAACGGCCAAAAACCAGGGGGGGCTCACTGTCCCCGGCCAGCTGGTGAACTGGTCGGTGAGCGACAGCGGCAAGGCGCGAATAACCGTTGACGGGGACGGCAACGCCGCGGTCACCGCCCTGGCCCCCGGGGAGGTGTACATTACCGTGACTTTAAAGGACAACGGTAGCGTCACCGACCAGGGGCAGGCTACCGTGGTGGTCCCCAATGAATTCCAGGTCGCGGCCCGGCAGCCCGACGCGGCCGAGGCGGCGGCCAACCCCGGCAAATATATGGGGGTGGAAGTCACTAATATTTCCGGTGTTAGAAAACAGGCGGTGGTGATCATCAGCTTCTACCGCCTGGATACCATGGAGACCGTGCACCAGACCTTCGTCAGCAGGGAATTCGCCCCGGGTGAGACCGCCGTGGTCTGGGGCTATTATCCTGCGGGGGCCGCCGAGGCGGGGCGGTACGGGGCCAAGGCCATGGTTTGGGACGGCTGGTACCGGGCCCGGGCCCTGGCCGGCGCCCTGGAGGAGAAATAAACCCTGTGCAGTTCAAGCCCATCCCGGCCCGGCAAGCCGGCCGGGCGGCAACCCTGCAAATAGTGAAAAAAATGCGGGAGGACAAACCATGACCAAAGCTTTGAAATACATCCTGCCGGCGCTCCTGATTTGCGCCCTGCTTTGCGGCACGGTACCGGCGGTCGTTCCGGCGGCGGAGCCGGTGACGGCCGCCGTTGAGGTCAGCGGCGCCAGCCAGGTTGCCGTCAGCGGGACCACCACCCCGGACACCTCCGTCACCCTGCTGGTGACCAGGATTACCGACAGCGACAAAAGCCACATGGACCAGGCCCGGTCCGGCGGGGACGGCGGCTATTCCTTCAGCTTCCAGCTGCCCGCCGGGGCTTACCGGGCTTCGGTCACCGCCAACGGCATCACTGTGCAGAGGGACTTCAACATCGGCAATGTAACTGTGGCCGCAGTCACCGTCCGGGTAGAGGGAGAATATGCAACCCTGCTGCCCCTGACGGAGATGGGCATTCTGGAGGGGGCAACCACCTTGCTGGAGGCGGTGCAAAGGGCGCTGGACGACAACGGCGTGGAGTACCGGATGTCCGGTGAAATGATCGACAGCATCAAGGGCGAAGAGGGCTGGCAGTGGATGATCAACGGCCGGGGCGGCATGGCCCTGCCCACCACCCTGCTGCAGGGCGGGGACCAGATCGTGCTGGTGGACGACAAGATAACCGATCCGGTAATCACCAAACTGAGCCTTGCGGCGGATAAAGTGGCTGCGGGCCAGAACTTTACCGCCACCCTGCACAAAGTGGAATCCGCCGGCGATGTCCCGGCCCCGGACCAGCCGGTGCTGTTCAGCGGCAGTGCGAAAATGACGGACCGGAGCGGCCAGGTGACCTTCAAGACCGTGTCCGCCGGGGAATACAAAATAACCGCCAACACCACCGGCAGCCTGATCCGCCCGGTGCCGGCGCTGCTGACGGTTACCGGCGGCGGAGGCGGCGCCACCCCCGTTCCCGACCCCGACCCCGCGGACCGGGAGATCACCGTCCAGATGCGCATCGAGGGCTACCGGGGCACCATTATAGACGGCAGCGTGAGCTTCAACCCCGAGGATTATAAGGGCGCCGACGGCAAATACCGCTTCAGCGGCCCCGGCGGGACGGAATACGTAAACGACCGGGCCTCCGTGCTGCTGGCCACCGTGATGGCCTGGAACCAGAACGGCATCCGTGACAATAAAGTCGACCACAATGACAACTACGTGGCCCGCATGGCCGGCGAAGAAGAATTCGACTTCGAGTCCGGGCACCCCACCTGCGGCTGGCTGGTGCGGGTGAACAACAACCTGATCAACCAGGGGGTGGGGGCCTGGCCAGTGAAGGACGGGGACAGGATCGAATGGTACTACGGCGACACCGATTCTTATTTCGGCAATATCGAAGCAACCCCCACCAAACTGAAGACCGGAGCAAAGCTCAAAGTCAAAGTCACCGGCCAGTACAACGGCGGCATGAGCATGAGCAACACCAGCCGCAAAGAGCCCATGGAGGAAGCCACGGTATACGTGGGAAGCGAACAGTACACCACCGGCGCAAACGGCACGGCGGAGATCACCGTGAACAACCCCGGCACCTTCGAGGTATACGCCGTCAAACTGGATAAGGACTCCGTCAGCGGCGGCCATTACTTCCCCCTGATGTCCCGGACCGCCAAGGTAAAGATCACCGTAACCGGCCCGAGCATAACGACGGTGGTTCCCGTACCCGAAGACCCGGCCGAAGCCGCCAAGATAATCAAAGAGGCGCTGGACAACAAGGACGCCGATGAAGTTCTGGTGGCCGAAACGGTAAAATCCGCCGGCCTCAGTTTGGCCAACGGGCTGGAGAAAGTGAGCACCCCGGTTGAAGCCGTCACCCTGTTGAACAGCACCGCCGCCGTCACCGGCCTGCTGGGCCGGGCGGCCGGTCGCATCACCGGCGACCAGGCCGCCGCCACCTTCAGCGGCGCTTGCCTGCAGATCACCGGCGTGCTGGCCGGGCTGGCCCCTCAAATCACCGGAGCAGAGGGCCGGGAAACTCTGGCCCGGTCCGCCGTGGAGGCGGTAAACGCCGCCACGGCCGTGCTTGCCGGCATCACCGATCCGGACAAACTGGCGGAAATCGCCGGCGGGCTGCTGGACCAGGGGCTGGAAATATTAAAACACCTGGATGGCCAACAGGCCCAGACAGTAAAAGCAAGCCTGATTGCCATGGCCGGACAGGCCCTGGCCCGTCTGGACGGGCAAACCCTGCCCGAATCGGCCCTGCAAATGGAAGGAGACACCCTTAAAGCAACCATAGACTCCTCCATAGTGCAAAAGCAAAACGGCCGGACACCCGAGGCGGCGGCCCAAATAATCCAAAAACTGGCCCTGCTGGGCGCGGAGCAAAACCCGTCCCGGCACCGGGACCTGGTGATTAACATCCCCGCCCGGGGCGAAAAGGCGGTGTCCATCACCCTGAGCGCCGGGACCATGGCCGCCGTCACCACCGGCAGCCTGACCGTCAACACCTCGGCGGCCTGCTTTAACCTGGGTCCGGACACCTTCGGCCCCGAAGCCGCGGACCGGGACATCGTCCTCACCGCCGCCAGGGTGGACAGCGCCGGGCTGCCGGCCGGGACAAACATTCCGCCGGGCAGCGTCGTGGTGGACCTGGGGGCCAGCGTGGGCGGGCAACCCGTCACCGGCTTCAATACCCCGATGCGGGTGAGCATCCCCTACGCCGGCAGCGCAGCCAACCCGGAAATGGTAACCGTTTTCCTGCTCAAAGACGACGGGACCCTGGAACCTGTGGGCGGACTATATAACCCGGCCACCGGCATGGTGAATTGCTTCACCGGCCATTTCAGCAAATACCTGGCCAAGGAATCAACCAAAAAATTCACCGACCTGGGCCGGCACGAGTGGGCCAGAACCCCGGTGGAAATCCTGGCCGGCAAAGGCATCATCGGCGGCAAAGCCGAAGGAGTCTTCGCTCCGGGCGACCAGGTCACCAGGGCCGAATTCGCCGCCCTGCTCACCCGGATGCTCAAATACCGGACGGACGCAGCCGCTGTGCTGCCCTTCGACGACGTCAAACCGGACCAATGGTACCATGACGACATAGCGGCAGCCTACGCCAAGGGTTTAATCAGCGGCCGCTCGGCCGCCGCGTTCGACCCCGGCGGCGGCATCACCCGGCAGGAAATGGCTTGCATCATGGCCAAAGTGCTGGAACAAAATGGCCGTCCGCCCGCTGACGCCGGCCAGCTGGATCAGTTCACCGACCGGAGCGACATTGCCGGCTGGGCCGCGCCCGCGGCGGCCATGGTGGTCCGGGACGGCATCACTGGCAGCGTGGGCGAAGGCAAATTCGCCCCCCGGGACAAAGCCACCCGGGCCCAGGTGGCGGTGATGCTTTACCGGCTCTACGGCCAACTCCTGGGGCCGGGCGTCTGAGTTACCAGCCTATAAAATTAGCAACAAAAGCTGAACACCTTCCGCCTTGGCGGAAGGTGTTCGACAGCATGGAACAATGGCTGCCGATTTAACGGGCACCCATGGTTTAGCGTAGCCGCGGTGCAAAGATATGTGTTATTCAATCCGGGAAAAGATTTTTCCAGGCGTCACAGGCCAATCCTTTGATCGCTTCCTTTTTATACGGCAGTGAATGCCTGCCGGGGATGGCCCTTTGAACGGTAATGCATAATTCTTCCCCCAGTACCCGGGCCAAATTTGGGTCTGCTTTTTGTCCGTTCAAGATGTTTTCCACCCGCAAGTCCCGGAAGGCTTTGACTCCGATGGCCCCCAATCCCACCCGCGCATCAGATATGGTGTGCGAGCCGGAGTCATACCTGACGACAAGCGCCATGCTAAGTTTGGCTATTGTTACTGTTGATCTGGAGCCGATTTTGGCAAAGGTACTTCGGTAAGCAGCGCCGGGAACGGGGCAGACGATCCCGGTGATTATCTGGTTGCATTTGATACCGGTCTTCCCCGGCCCGGTTATTATTTCGTCCACGGTCTTTTCCTCTATCCGCCCCTCGCTGTCCATGATCTTAATCACAGCGTCCAGGGCCATTAAAGCGGGAATAGTGTCCCCCGCCGGGGAGGCATTGCCGATATTGCCGCCGATTGTAGCGGCATTGCGGATTTGGTTTGAGCCAATGCCCGCCGCCGCCTCCGCCAGACAAAGAGCGTATTTTCTTACCGCATCGTCTTCCTTAAGCCGGGTGCAGGTGGTCATGGCCCCGATATGCATGTGTCCATGCTCCAACTTAATAAACTTAAGTTCCTGGACCCCGGACAAATCGATTACCAGATCGGGTTTACACCTGTTTTCGTGCATTGCAATCACCAGGTCCGTTCCTCCGGCCAGTATCTTGCTGTCGGGAGTTGCCCTGCGCAGGGCGGCCTGCAGTTCCGGCAGACTGCCCGGAGTTAATAATTCAGTATTTGCCATGTTGCCGATCCTTTCCTTTAAGCTTGCGCCGCTTCTTTTACCGCCTTGATAATCTGAGCATACCCCGCGCAGCGGCACAGGTTTCCGGCCAGCGCCAGGCGAATTTCCTCCCCGGTGGGGTGGGGGGTTTTCATTAACAGGGCTTTGGCCGACATCAACATGCCGGGTGTGCAGTAGCCGCACTCCACCGCCGCGTGCTCCAGAAATTTCCGCTGGAGGATATCCAGTTCCCCGTCTGCGGCCAACCCCTCAATAGTAATCACTTCCCGGCCTCTTACCTGAGGCGCCAGAACCAGGCAGGAATTGACGGCCTGTCCATCTATAATCACGGTGCAGGCTCCGCATTCCCCCTCGGCGCAGCCTTCCTTGGTTCCGGTCAGTCCCAGCTGGTCCCGCAGCAGATCCAGCAGCCGTATCGTCGGACATACATCCAGGCTGCGGAATTTGCCGTTCAGTTTAAACTCAATCCACATTATCCTCACCCTTAGTCATCAAGTTTTGCTCCGCTTAAAGCAGACAATATCTTTTCCGGGGTCAGCGGCAAATCCGATAAAGCCGTGCCAAGGGCATTGTTAACGGCATTAACTACCGCGGCGGCAGTGGGAACAGCCGCGATTTCTCCCACGCTCTTTGCCCCGAACGGGCCGTCGTCTCCTGCATGCTCAATTAGCAACACTTTCACGTCGGGCATATCGGGGGCGTTGACCAAATTGTATTTCTTGAAGCTGTTGTTCACCGGGGTTCCTTTTTCATTCACTTGCACTTCCTCACATAAGGCATAGCCGATGCCCATCTGAACGGCTCCTTGAAACTGCCCTTCCACCATGCCCCTGTTGATAGCCCGTCCCACGTCACATACCGCCAAAAAATCCGTCACTTTGGTCAAGCCTGTGCAAGTATCCACTTCCACTCCGGCAAATTGTACGGAATACGATCCCGGATTGGATATGGCATTATAAGTATTGGTGACTGACAGTTCCTTAAGGTTCTTCAGTATGGTTGTGCCGGCGATTTCCCTGTATGAGAGGCTTCTTTGCCCGTCTCCTTTAATATGAACATAGCCGTTTTTCGCCTCCAGGCATGCCTTGGGTTTTTGCAGTATGGAAGCAGCGTTTTCCAGGAGCCTGTCTTTTAGCTTTCCCGCTGTCTCCAGGACGCAGGCGCCGGCAATGTAAGTCGTCCGGCTGGAGTAGCAGCCGGGGTCGTAGGGCGTGTTTTCAGTATCGGTCTGGGTCACGGTAATCAGCTCCGGATCGATTCCCAGCACTTCCGCCGCAATAATTTTCATTGCGGTTGCGGCGCCGCAGCCCACGTCATGCAGGGTGGCGGTCAGGATTAAACTCCCGTCTTCATTCATTTTAAGGATCATGCTGGAGAAATCGGGCGCACCGCCGTACATGCCGTTTTTGTGAGCGCCGCAGGCAACGCCGGCGCCCCGGCGGTACCGGCCCCGGTTCAAACTCCTGTTATACCTTGTTGGCCAGTTAAACGCCCCGGCCCCTCTTTCCAGGCATTCGATAATCCTGGCATCTCCCAACGAGATATTGGTTGCCGGGTCCAGGTCATGCGGATGAACCAGATTCTTCAATCTGAATTCCACAGGGTCCATTTTTAAGGCTTTGGCGGCTTGGTCCATGTGAATTTCTGTTGCGGTAATGATCTCGGGGCTTCCCCATCCCCTGGCGCCCCCGGTAACAATCTTATTGGTATAAACAACCCGTCCCGTGTGCTGATAATATGGAATCCGATATAATTTGTTGACCACTTTGGACATGGCGTGGGAATAATCGATTGAATTGCCGGCATAAGCTCCGGCATCAAGGGTGCTGTCGACTGTGAAATTTCGCAGTTCGCCGCTTTTTGCCACTGCAGTTCTGATTTTGGTTTTTGTCGCCGTCCTGGCATTGGTGGCGATAATGCATTCTTGCCTGGTTAATTGTAATTTAACCGGCCGCCCGGTTTCCATGGCCATGTATGCCGTCAACGGCTCGATGATAAATTCCTGTTTGCCTCCAAATGAGCCTCCCATGGGAATTTTAATCACTCTTACTTTACTGCAGCTTAACCCGAAGAAATCGGCAAGCAGTTTCCTGACCCCAAATACGCTTTGAGTGGGAGTCCAGACGGTGAGTTTCCCCGCGCTGTCGTATTCAGCCAGGCAAAGATGGGGTTCAATGGCGGCATGATGGCTTAACTGGGTCCGTGTCTCGGTTTCAATGGTGATGCAATCTCCCGCCGGGGATGTTTCTTCCCCCAGGTTAAAGTTGTAGGTATGGATTAAGTTGCCGGCGGGGTGTATCTTTACCTCTCTGTTGTTTAGAGATTCTTCCGTTGTTAATAGAGGGGGGAGTTTTTCATATTCCACATCAATTCGGGCCACCGCTTCTCTGGCAATGACAAGGCTGGTGGCTACGACGGCCGCGACCCTGTCGCCAGTAAATCTAACCTCTTTGGCAAACAGCGTTTCATCTTCGGGACCCTCATGCGCGCCATGCACGTGGACATAACGGTTGAATTTCGTTCCCGGTGTATTCAAGCACGAAAAGACCTTGATCACCCCGGGCAGTTTTTCCGCTCCGGCAGTATTGATGCTCCGGATTATGCCGCGGGCGACGGGACTTAACAACATAGCGGCATACAACATGTTGGGAAGCTTCATATCACTTCCATAAACCAAGTCGCCGGTGACTTTGCGTACAGCGTCATCACCGGGAAAAGTGCTGCCGAGATATTTAAAATTTGTACTCAAAACTTAGCTCACCCTTTCATTATGATCATTATACCCGGTGAGCGGGTTTGCCGGGAACTTATTTTTAAAATTACGCCGCCACGGTTTATCCGGTTACCCTTGACACATAGGGTAGGGGGGTATACTATTAATTCCAGGAGGTGAAAATGAACTGGAAAAACAAAAAACAAAACAATGCCCGGGTTGTCAAGCCGACGGAAGCAAACAGCGGCACTGGCGGGACGAAAAAACGGCGCAGGATTTGTCAAACCGCCTGAGCCGCATTGAAGGACAGGTGCGCGGTATAAAAAGGATGATTGAAGAGGGAGTATATTGTGACGATGTATTGAATCAAATTGCTTCGGCCCAGTCCGCCCTGAGCGGGGTGGCCAGGCTGCTGCTGGAAAAGCATATCAGGATCTGCATTAAGGACCAGTTAATTGCCGGTGACGAAGAAGTGGTCGCCGAATTGACCAAAACCATTGCCAGGTTGATCAATAAAAGTTAACGGAGGGTGATACGGATGAGTAAAACAGTATTGAAAGTGGAAGGTATGAGCTGCAACCATTGCAAGATGGCGGTGGAAAAAGCGGCGCGGGAAGTGGCGGGCGTTGAGGAAGCCCTGGTGAACCTGGAGCAGAAGGAATTGACGGTGAAGGGCAGCGCCTCCCGCGAGCAACTGGTTGAAGCGGTGACGAAGGCCGGGTATGAAGTAAAGAATTGATTTTCGGAAAGAGGTAGGGCATCGCATGGCTGAAGCACAAAAGGAGCGGGAGTTGTCCAGGATTGGGTTTACGGTTACGGGAATGAGCTGCGCGGCCTGCGCCGCCAGGGTTGAAAAAGGGCTGAAGGCGCTGCCAGGCGTGGCGGACGCCGCCGTCAACCTGGCCACCGAAAAAGCCGCCGTGGTTTACTATCCCGACCGGGTCGGCGCCGCCGCCCTGGTTGACGCCGTGACAAAACTGGGTTATGAAGCGCGCATCATTGATGAACAACATACCGGCCGTGGCAATGACGAGCGGGAAAGGGAATTTAAAAGGCAGTTGTTTCTGTTTGTTTTCGCGGCGGTTTTCTCGGCCCCGCTGTTTGCCGGTATGCTGGGGATGTTCGCGCCCTTTGAGCGGTTCTTTCCCCATATTCTGCACAACGCCATGTTTCAGTTTTTCTTTGCCACCCCGGTGCAGGTGGTGGCCGGTTACCATTTTTACCGCGATGCTTTCATAGCCTTAAAGAACCGGGGCGCCAACATGTCGGTGCTGGTGGCCATGGGGACCAGCGTTGCCTACATTTACAGCACGGTGGTGACCTTCTGGGGCTCCGCATTTGGGTTGCACCACGTTTATTTTGAGAGCAGCGCCGTGCTGCTGACCCTGATCCTGCTGGGCAAGATGCTGGAGGCCAGGGCCAAGGGCAGGACCTCCGAGGCGCTGAAGAAGCTGGCCGGTCTGCAGGCCAAAAGCGCCCGGGTAATCCGGGACGGCAGCGAGGTCGACGTCCCGGTGGAAGAGGTGCTGGTGGGCGACCTGGTGGTGGTCCGCCCCGGTGAAAAGATACCGGTGGACGGGGTGATCCGGGAAGGGCGCTCCACGGTGGACGAGTCCATGCTTACCGGGGAAAGCCTGCCGGTGGATAAAAAGGAAGGCGACCCCGTGACCGGCGCCACCTTAAACAAGCTGGGCACCTTCCGTTTCGAAGCCCTGCGGGTGGGCCGGGACACGGCCCTGGCGCAGATTATCCGGTTTGTGGAGGAGGCCCAGGGTTCCAAGGCGCCCATCCAGCGGCTGGCGGACGTAATTTCCGGTTACTTTGTACCCGTGGTGGTCGGCATTGCCGTGCTTACCTTCCTGGGCTGGTATTTCTTCGGCGACCCCGGTAACGTAACCAGGGCGGTTTTAAACCTCACCGCCGTCCTGGTGATTGCCTGTCCCTGCGCTTTGGGTCTGGCCACGCCCACCTCCATTATGGTGGGGACGGGCAAAGGAGCGGAATACGGCATCCTGATTAAAGGCGGGGAACACCTGGAGCGGGCCCACCGGGTCAATACCGTGGTGCTGGATAAAACAGGCACCATCACCCACGGAGAGCCGGTCCTCACCGATTTAATCCCGGCCCCGGAGTTTGCCGGCCGGGACGATTACCTGCTGCAGTTGGCCGGGGCGGCGGAAAGGGGTTCCGAACACCCTGTCGCCCAGGCGGTGGTTAAAAAAGCGGACGCCGGCCGGCAGAATGCGGGAACGGTTACCTCCTTCACTGCGATCCCGGGCCGGGGAGTCGAGGCCGTAGTGGACGGGATGCAGGTTCTTTTGGGTACCCGCAGGCTGATGCGGGAGAAAGGCATCGAACTGCCCGAAGTTTTTGAAACCGGCATTGAAAGGCTGGAGAGCGAGGGCAAGACTGTCATGCTCATAGCCCTGGATGGTTTGCCGGCCGCCGTTTTGGCGGTGGCCGACAGCATCAAGGACACCTCTGTGGAAGCGGTGGCGCTGATGCGCAAAATGGGCCTTGAGGTATGGATGCTCACCGGTGACAACCAGCTGACCGCCAGGGCCATCGCCCGGACGGCGGGAATTGACGAAGACCGCGTAATGGCACAGGTACTGCCCGAGGACAAAGCCCGAAAGGTTTCCGAACTGCGGGCCGGGGGAAAGGTAGTGGGCATGGTGGGCGACGGCATTAACGACGCTCCCGCCCTGGCCGAAGCCGATGTGGGGTTTGCCATCGGCAGCGGCACAGACGTCGCCGTTGAGGCCGCCGATATCGTGCTGGTCCGGGGCGACCTGCGCAGCGTGGTGGACAGCATCGCCTTGAGCCGGGCCACCATCCGGAACATCCGGCAGAACCTGTTCTGGGCCTTTATCTACAACGTCATCGGCATCCCCATTGCCGCGCTGGGATTTTTAAGCCCGGTGGTGGCCGGCACCGCCATGGCTTTCAGTTCGGTGTCGGTGGTGTCCAACGCCCTGCGGATCAAACGTTTCAAGCCGGAGCGTCAATAATCTTCTAAAGGCTGGAGAAAACATCTATTCACCTCCCCGGTTCAGCCAAGAGACAGTATGAAGGACAAATAAAAGTGTTAAAGGAGAAAATACAAGAAATAGAAGAGAAATTAAAAACAAACTAAGGAGGGCGCAATGACGGAAAAAAATGAAATGCTGTCTCAGCTTGAAGAGGGACAGAGATGCTTCAAAATGAAATGCCCGAGGTTATGTCCAAGTTTAAGGATTTTCATGATCAAGTTTTCAAGGACGGTAAACTATCTATAAAAGAAAAAAGGTTGATCGGCCTGGGCATGGCTTTGGCTTTGAAGTGTGAATATTGTATTGCAAACCACCTCAAAGCCCTAAAAGAAATGGGAGCCGGGTGTGATAGATGCCACAAAGGCGTTGCCGTGGCGGCCGGATGGGAAGGCGGGGGGAAGCGACGATCCGCGAGTCAGGAGACCTGCCTCTGTAATATCGGCTATACCTTCCGAGGAAAGCTGTCAAGCTGAAATGACGGTATTGCACAACTCTGTGGAATAACGCTGCCGCCCAAGTGTTGCCGTCTAGCAAAAGTGCCTGGTTTTCTTGGAAAACCGGGTTTTTTTGTGACTTTACAACCGGGGATTATGATCTGCAATGGTCCGAAAAAGCACCGCCCTATTCTCAATTTTTAATGGGTAATATATAATTACCATAGGACAGGTGAAAAAAATCACACCGAACACCTTCACGTTATATTTCTTGAAAGTCGAGGTGACTGGATGTGCGCACGAAAGAAATTTTGGAGCAGGCATTAAAACTTAAAATCGAAGATAGATTCGTGCTTGTGGAAGGCTTGATCAAGAGTCTTGACGAACCGGATAAAGAACTGGACGAAATCTGGGCCGAAGAAGCAGAAAACAGGCTTAGGGCTTATAGAGAAGGAAGGTTGACAGGTATTCAAATGGAAAAAATCTTTACGGAAAAATGAAAACGGTTATATTTTCAAAATATGCAAAACAGGAAATTGGAGGACGCCGTCCGGTATTATGAACTTGCATATTCCGGACTTGGTAACCGTTTTAAGGATGAGGTAAGAAAGGCCGTATTACGAATCGTCAAGTACCCCCAGGCATGGATGGTCGAACGAGGCGAAGTACGAAAGTTTATTCTGCACAGGTTTCCTTATAAGTTACTATATTCAGTCGAAAAGGATCATATTTTTATCATTGCCGTAGCACATCAGCACCAAAAACCGAACTATTGGGTGGACAGAGACGAAACGTAATAAGCATAAAACCGACCGGAAAACCGGAGGCGCTTTTTCTGTAAAGAAGAATACCTCGGCAATGAGGACACCGGTTTATTTGGGGAAGGTGTTGTTAACGTCCCGGACAGCGTAATCTTCTAACGAAATATTAAAGTTGTGGGCAGTGACCAATAAAAATCCCCCCAGAACAATTTGTGCAAGTGGACACTTCAGTTCCGTGTCGAACGGAGGCCCCCGGAGTAGCTTACAGTACTGTTGTGATCAAATTATGGCATGAAATTTAATTTAAAAGCTACATGTTAGCATATGTCCATACGTATGCTATAATAAAAAAGTTCAACATATTGTTGAGGTAATTGTATTTACAGCCAAATAATGTTAGTATACATGTAATTGAATAATCTGTTCAGGTTCCCCCGGCAGTGCCGGGGGTGAAAAGGGAACCGGGTGCGAATCCCGGACGGTCCGGCCACTGTAAGTGCGAGGCGGCCCTCAAAAGCCACTGTCCGGCACTCAATGTGCTATTGGTTGTTAAGGCAGCGCAATTGGTGCTCAATATCAATAGTAATGGTGTTTTATGTATTACATTGAGTGCCGGACGGGAAGGCGGGGGAAATGCTGTTAACCACGAGTCAGGAGACCTGCCTGGGCAAAGAACAATAGTATCGCCTTCCGCGGAAAGGTCAGGTGCTCAAGAAGGTATTGGTTTTAAAGGATTGTGCCTTAATGAAGACTCCGGCTTTTAAACGGAAAAGCCGGAGTCTTTTATATTCAGACAACAATTTTAAACCCCAAACTCCTTCCCTGTTTTGTTATTCCCGGAGAGGAATCTCGCCGGGAGCTTATTTTTAAGAATACGCACTTGCAGATTGCTGCTGGTGCGGCAAATATATACAGTGACTGTTGCCGCAGAAAATTAAAACAGCGGACGAAATTTTAAAGGTTGGGAGATTTGACGATGAGGACAACTGCTTTACAAAAGGGTTATGTGCAGGTCTATACCGGAAACTGCAAAGGCAAGACCACGGCCTCTTTGGGCCTGGCCTTCCGGGCCATGGGCCGGGGCTTGAAAACCTATATCGGTCAGTTCATGAAGGGGCAGTTCTACGGCGAGCTGATCGCGGCGGGGATGTTCAGTCAGTATATAACCATCGAACAATACGGTAAAGATACTTTTACCCATGTGCAGAATCCGCCCCTGGACGAGGACGTGCAAATGGCCGGGGCAGGATTGAAAAAAGCCCGGCAGGCGATGCATTCAGGTCAATACGATATCATAGTGTTTGACGAGATCAATACCGCTCATTACTTTCAACTGATTACAACGGAAGAAATGCTGGAAATTATCAAGACCAAGCCCGATAACGTGGAGGTGGTATTTACCGGCCGGTACGCTCCGCGGGAGGTAATAGAAGCGGCTGACCTGGTAACGGAAATGACCGAGGTCAAGCATTACTACCAAAAGGGAGTACCGGCCCGGGACGGTATTGAAAGATAGATAAAGTTATTGAAGGATGTCCATTTCCGTGGTACAATTATAATTGCTACCATTGATTTTCAGACAGCTTAATACGGATAACGACAGTGCCACGAAGGCTTTTTCCCGCTTCTAAAAGCAGGGAGAGTTTTTGTGGTTTTTTTTTTGCATGAAGAATATTCTTTAAAGGAGTATTGCTTTGGCTGCTGAGAGTAATTATCTTTTGGAAATCAATCATCTAACCGTCAGGTATCATGGCGGACCGCCGGTTAATGCCGTGGACGGCGTATCCCTGCAGTTGAAAAAGGGGGAGAGCCTGGGCATAATCGGTGAGTCCGGTTGCGGAAAGAGCTCTCTGGTCCTGGGGATTATGGGCCTGATTAAGCAGGGCGATGTTGAGGGGGATATTCTTTATCAAGGCCGGAGATTGAACGGCCTGCCGGAAAAAGAACTGAAAAAATACCGGTGGAAAGAAATAGCCATCGTTTTTCAGAACTCCCTGGAAGTGCTCAACCCGGTGCTCACCATCAAAGAGCAAATCGGCGAGCCCATCAAAACCCACACCCAACTTGCCCCGCCGGAGATCGACCAAAGGGTGGTCAAACTCATGGAAATGGTGGGCCTGGACCCGCGCCGGCGGCATAGTTACCCGCACCAGTTGTCCGGAGGGATGCGGCAGCGGGTATTATTGGCCATGGCTTTATCTTGCGACCCCAAAGTGCTGCTGATCGACGAGCCCACCACGGCCCTGGATCCGTTGAGTAAAAATGAAATTCTGCAATTATTGCAGAAGCTGCAAAGAACCCTTGGCTACACCATGGTGGTGATATCCCACGACCTGGGCGTAATTAAAAAACTTACCGCCAGGGTTATGACCATGTACTGCGGCCGGGTGGTGGAAGCGGGCATCACCTCGGAAGTGCTGAAAAACCCGCTGCACTGCTACACCCGGGGACTGCTGAACTCATCGCCCAATCTTTTCAAATATAAAGACCTGTGGGGTTTGGAAGGAGAACTTTCATCGGGCGCCTTCGCCGCGGGCTGCGTTTTTTATCCTCGCTGCTGCCAGGGGGAAGAAAGCTGCGGCCGGGCAAAGCCCGCCCTCAAATACGTGGCCATTGAGCGCATGGTGGCCTGTCACAAGGGCGGTATTGAAACCTTTCTCAAGGCGGAAGGGATCCGTAAAACCTATCGTCTGAAAGATATTGAGATTAAAGCGGTACAAAACGTGAACCTGGAAATCAGAAGCGGTGAAGTGATTGCCCTGGTTGGAGAATCGGGCTCCGGCAAATCCACCCTGGCGCATATCCTGGCCGGGGTAATGTCCTCCGACACGGGCCGGGTATTTTACCGGGATGAAATGGTCCAAGGCCGGCAGGCCACCAGAATGATCGGCGGGATGCAGATTATCTTCCAGGACCCCTTTTCCGCCACCAGCCACCGGATGACAGTGCTGGAGGTGGTTAAAGAACCACTGGATATCATCAAGTGGGGCGGGAAAAAAGAACGGGAAGAGGAGGCCGTCAAGGCTTTACAACTGGTCCGGCTGCCTGTGGACCCCGGTTTTTTGAACCGGCATTGCCACGGTTTAAGCGGCGGGCAGCGGCAGCGGCTGGCCGTCGCCCGGGCCCTGGTCACCAAACCGAAATTGCTGATTGCCGACGAGGTTACTTCCATGCTGGATCCATCCACCCAGGCCAACCTGCTCAGGGAATTAAAAGGTCTGCAGAACCGGCAGGGTTTTGCCATGCTGTATATCACCCATGATTTGCACCTGGCCAGGAAAGTCGCCGATAAGGTCTATGTGATGTATAACGGCGAAATAGTGGAATACGGCTCCTCTTTTGAAATTTTTGAAAACCCGGCACATGCTTATACAAAACGGCTGATGAAAGAAGCTTTGCTGGATTTGGTTTAAGTAGTTGTGGCGCCCGGATAGGCCAATCAAACGCCGGTATGGCGCTATGGCGGGGTGTCTCTATTAAATTAAAGATACATAGTTGGGAGGATGTGCGTTATGTACAAAAAGTATTTATTGGTCTTGTTTATACTGGTCGCTTCATGCAGTCTGCTGCTGGCCGGCTGCGGAACCGACACGAACAATGATGAGCAGAATGCCCGGGTTGAAGAACCTGAGGATCAGGGTACGGTGGAAATTATCCACTTGGCCGGCGGCGATTGGGGCTATCCCAGCCCGTACGCCCATTACCCCCGGGGACCGGGAAGTTTTAAAATGGCCCTGATCTTTGACAGCCTGCTGGAACGGGCCGAGGACGGTTTGATCCCCTGGCTGGCCGAGGATTATGAAATTAAAGAAAACGGCAAGCAATATCTGTTTACCCTGCGGGACGGGGTTAAATGGCACGACGGAACTCCGTTCACCAATGAAGACGTCAAGTTCTCCTTTGAATACGCGTCGCAATACCCCATGGTTAGTTCCGCTTTCAGCAGCGGGGATATTGAAAAAGTGGAGACGGTGGGTGACAACCAGGTGCTGATTACCGTGGCCAAACCTTCCGCCGCCATGATTTACGATCTGGGCCGCTGCCGGATCATACCCAAACACATCTGGGAAAACGTGGACAAGCCCAATGAATTTACCGGGCCGGAAGCCGTTATCGGCACCGGACCGTACTGCCTGACGGGCTACAGCAAAGAGCACGGCACTTACCGTTTTGAAGCCAACAAAGATTTCTGGGGTCCCGGGGTGAGGGTGCAAGTGTTGGAGTTTATCCCGGTCAGTGAAGAAGTGCTGGCTTTTGAAAAGGGAGAAGTCGATCTGGCGGAAATAAGCCCTGACGTGCTGCCCCGCTTCCAAAACAACCCGGAGTACAAAATTGTGCAGAACCCGGGCCTGTGGGGTTACCGCCTGTTGTTCAACATGGAGAATCCGGCGTTCCGGCACCGTGAGTTCCGGCAGGCGGTATGGCATGCCATTGACGCGGACGAACTGATTGAAAAGATCGCCCGGGGGGCCGCGGTGCCCGGCAGCGCCGGGATATTGCCCCCGGACCATGTGATGTACAACTCCGGGGTGAAGCAATACGACCATGACCCGGAGAAGGCCAAAGAACTCTTAAATGGTTTGGGACTATCCAACCTGTCTTTCAATTTGCTGGTGGCCAACGATGAAGTCAGGCTGGCCGAAGTGTTAAAGGAACAGTTGGCCAAAGCGGGCATTGAGCTGAAGGTGCAAAGCGTGGACATGAAGACACGGGACGCCCGGGTGCAAAATTACGAATATGAACTGGCCATCACCGGACACGGTGGTTGGGGCGCCGATCCCGATTACCTGGCGGAAAGGTTCAGCAGCCGGTCCACGGGTGGTCTTTCCCCCTCGGCTTCCGGGTTGAAGGGTTACAATAACGACGAGTTAAATGATTTGCTGGAACAACAGCACGGAGAAATGGACGAGCAAAAACGCCGGGAACTGGTTTACCGCATCCAGGAGATTCTGGCCGAAGACGCGCCGGAAATACCCATTTACTATACCACCGGCTATAGCGTATACAAGCCCGCCAAATATGACGGCTGGATGTACATGTTCGACCACCACAGCTTGAGTCACAGCAAACTGTCATACCTGGAAAGGGATTGAGCACGGTGAACCGAAAAAGGATCGCCAGGCTTTTGGAGTACCTGTTAACCGTCTGGGTTATTTTAACCCTTAATTTTATATTACCCAGGGCCATGCCCGGCGATCCTTTTTTACACCAGTCAGCCGCCACCGGGGAGGAAATAACGATCTTCACCGAAGAACAAAGACAGTACTATCTGGAGTATTACGGTTTGGACCAGCCGCTGAGCCGGCAATACCTGTCTTATCTGGGTGATTTGCTGCGGGGCGACATGGGCTTAAGCATTTATTACAATGAACCGGTCAGCCAAATTATTTTACGCCGGCTGGGCTGGACCGCTTTTCTGGTGGTGACGGCCATGTTCGTCAGCACCCTGCTGGGCGTTATCCTGGGCGGCATATCCGCCTGGTTCCGGGGTAAATGGCCGGACAGCGCGCTTTATTTTAGTCTCATTGTACTGTCGGAAATCCCCGCCTTTCTCCTGGGGCTGGTACTGCTGTTCACCCTTTCGGCGTGGCTGGGACTATTTCCCCTGGCCGGGGCGATGACCCATTTCGCCGGTTATACCGGTTGGTGGGCCAAAGCCGTCGATATTATGCATCACGCCGTCTTGCCGTTAACCGCCCTGGTGGTCGCCCGGCTGGGGGGTATGTACCTGCTGTCCCGGAACAGCATCACCACCGTGCTGGGCAAAGAATACCTGCGCACCGCCCGGGCCAAAGGTTTGAGCGAATCCCGGATTATTTTCCGCCATGTGGTGCGCAATGCCATGCTGCCCATAGTAACCAGGGTTTTCATCGGCCTGGGTTCGCTGGTGGGGGGAGCCATCCTGGTGGAAAATGTATTTTCTTATCCCGGGCTGGGGCTGTTGATGAGGCAGGCGGTGATGCTGCATGATTATACGCTGATCCAGGGGATTTTTCTGGTACTGACATTGTGCGTGCTGCTGGCCAACCTCTGTGCCGACTTCATTTACGGCCTTCTTGATCCCCGGGTGGGCGACAGAGAAAAGGCTTATGGAGGATAACGTGGACAACGCACCATACACGCCGCCCGCGCCATCCCGGCAATTAACCCCCGGGGGACCGGTGCGGTTGAAGGGATTGTCAATTCCGGCGAGACACTGTGTAAAAGCCCTGCGCGAATTCTCCCCGTTGGGGAAAATAAGCTTCAGTTTGCTGATACTATTTCTGCTGCTGGCCGTTTTGGCCCCGTATCTGTCCGGACATCCCCACGATGTTTCCTCCGGTCCTTCCCTGGCGCCCCCCGGCGGAGGACACCTGCTGGGCACGGACGAATTGGGCGTGGACCTGTGGGCCCAGATTTGCCACGGGGCCAGGGTAAGCCTATTGGTGGGTTTCGGCGCCGCCCTGCTGGCCGGCGTGGGGGGCGCTTTAATGGGCCTTCTCTCCGGCTATCTGGGCGGGTGGCCGGACAAAGTAATCATGCGGCTGGTGGATATAATGATTGTGCTGCCCGACCTGCCCGTTATGATCGTGCTGGCCGCTTTTCTGGGACCCAGCCTGATTAATATCATTATCGTGCTGGCGTTGTTTTCCTGGGTTTTTCCCGCCCGGGTGGTGCGTGCCCAGGTATTGATTCTGAAAGAGCAAAGCTATATCAAGGCCGCGGAAACCTATGACGCCGGAGCCTGGTACCTGATCCGCAGGCATTTTCTGCCGGAGGTATTCCCCCTGGTGGCCGTTAATATGATCAGGCTGACCGGAAGGGCCATAGTGACCGAGGCCGCCCTGTCGTTTCTGGGCCTGGGGGACCCCACTTCCAGGAGTTGGGGCCTGATTATCCATCATGCCACCAACTTTGAAGGCATTTTTTTCACCAACTACTGGCACTGGTGGCTGGTATACCCGTGGCTGGCGCTGACCCTGATGGTTACTTCCCTGGCCTTTTTCAGCCGTGAGCTGGAGCGCATTACCGACCCGCGCATCCAGCGGCGATGATTTAAAACCATTGCATCCGAAGGAGGATTTATATGCAGTTTTGTGCCACTACAGTGGGCATTCCGGCCCGCGCTGGGAGCAGGCCCACCGGGATCTCTGGCGGTGGTTCTTTAACGAGGATATCGGCTGCCCGGCGGGTGATATCCTTTATCCCTTCGGGTTGTTGTACGCTTCCGGTTACCGGCCTAAAACGAGCTTTGTGACCATCCGGCGGGTGGAAGAGCTTGCGGTGGAAGAAGCGGTGGAAAACCTGGCCCTGTTTTTTTGGAGTTATATGGAGGTCACGGCGGAGGTAAGGCAAGTAATCGAGGATTACGTAAAAGAGCGGGAGGAAAACGGTATTTTCAGTCAGGAACAAAAAATATGCCTCGGCATGATGCTGTGGCGGGTGGATGAAAAACATTTCCCGGCTTAATAAGGAGAAAAAAACAATGTCATTAACAAGGCCACGAAGGCCCTTTTCACCCGTAACGGGTAATAAGGACGTTTGTGGCCTTTTTGATGCAAATCGGGGAGGGATGACCGTGGATATCAGGAATATCATGTCTCAAATCCAAAACGAGCACATTACCATTATTCAAGAAGAAGTAGCGGTCCAATTCGACAACCGCCAGCAAACCCCTTTGGGATTCAAGTGGCGCAACAGGCACTATGAAGTGCTGAAACCGATTCTGGTCAGTAATAATCCCCGGGGACATCCCAACTACCTGGTTTTAACAACCAATGGAGGGGTTTTCAACCTGACGATGGTGCGTGAACAGGAGGGTGCCGTCCTCAGTCAAAGCAAGTGGGTATTAAGGTACCGGGTTAACGACGATGTTTCTTCCGGGAACGATTCCAGCCATAAACCTGCCGGTGATTCCGGCAGCGCCGTGAAGCTGAAGAATAGCGACAAGTTAAAGAATAACGCCCGCAGTTTATTTGTTCCTTTGGAATTAACAAAAATAGTGCAATACCATGGTCATCTTTGCCCTGAACTGGCGGTGGGATACCGGGTGGGATTGATGGCCCAAAAGGAGCTGGGACTGACCAGGGAGAAGGCCCGTGAATTTTTTATCCTGGCCGAGAACATGTCCTCCGCCATAGACGCCCTGCAGTATATGACAGGCTGCACAGTGGGCAACCAGTGTTTTTACGCCTATGATTTGGGCAAGCACGTCTATTATTTGGGCCGGTTTAATAAAGGCTCCGAAGAGCCCCGGGAAACCCTGCGCATAGCCCTGGTCAACCCCCTGATTAATTTAAACCAGGCCGGGGAAACGCCGGTTAATGATATTGAGAAGAAAATTATTGCCGGCCAGGCCGGCGCAGCCGAGGTGGAAGAATACCACCATGCGATTAATCAAGCCGTATCGGAGCTGCTGAACGCTCCCGAGGGGAGTTTATTCACCAAAACAAAGGTGCTTTTGCGCTCTCCCCGGGCAGTTACCGTATGTGATTATACAAGGTGCTCTTGTTGCGGCGAAGTGGTGTCGGAAAGGAAAGCCGTTCCGGTGATTAATGGGTTCTTATGCCAGGTATGCGCGGCCAAGATCATTTAAAACGGTTGCGTGTTTTGCCTGACGACAAAAATAAACGGTTGGAGGTGCAATGATTATGGATGCATGGGAAAAGGCGCAAGAGTTTCACGGGCACCAGTGCTGCATCCTGGCGGTGGGGTACAGGGCGGCCGTCCTGGCCAGGGAGATGCTGGCCCCGCTGGAAGAGGACGAACACCTGGAGGCGGTGGTGGAGACGGCGGACTGCAGCACCGACGCCGTGCAGGCGGTGCTGCGCTGCACGGTGGGCAACCGGCGTTTGATAGTGCGAAACTGCGGCAAGTACGTGTTTACCGTGGCCAGGCCGGGCAAGGCTGTACGGCTGTCCCTCAAGCCGGGCATTATCGGCCGTTATGGCGCCGACTTCGCCGCCCTGATGGAGAAAGTAGCCAACGGAACCGCTTCGTCATGGGAACAGGAACGGTTTTACTCTTTGCAGCAGCCCCTGATGGACTATATACTGCAAGCGCCGGCGGCGGAACTGTTTGACTGCCGGGAGGTTGTCCACGAGTTTTCCAATCCGGGTTTTGCCTTTGAGTCGGTGGTCTGCGCGAAATGCGGTGAAGAAGTCTTTGCCTGTTTCGCCCTGGCCCGTGATGAAGAGCAAGTCTGCCTTGATTGCGCCATGGACGAGGAATTAATGTTTTTAAATAGTTGAAAAAAGGAGTGGATTAAATGATTCTGACGCCGCGGAAAAGAGAACACATTATGCCTTTGCCGGTGGCACTGATATCGACGATGAGCGGAGACGGGGTAAAAAATGCGGCACCCTGGTCAAACATCACTCCCATACTGAGACCATTTAACGACATCGTGCTCGGTTCGTGGATTAAGCGCGACACCTTGAACATCATCCGCGCCACCAAAGAATTTGTCATTAACGTGCCCACAGTGGACATGGTGGAGGCGGTAATGGTCTGCTCCAGAAATTATCCTCCAGAGGTGGATGAATTTGAACAGGCCGGTCTGCGGGCCCGCCCCTCCCGGAATGTCAAAACGCCGGGCATCGAAGGCTGCCTGGCCTGGGCGGAGTGCACCCTGGTGGAGGAAATCAGCAGAAAGAACTACTCGCTGGTCATCGGCACGGTGGTCCACCTGGAGGTGGACGATGATTTCTTTAATGAGGCCGGAGAAATGGATTATGAACGGGCCAAGCCCCTTTCTGTCATGCTGGGCGACAAGGGGATGTGGTTTACCAGGCCGGTATTCGCCGGCCGTTATGCCGAGTACGCGGAGATGTTTCTCAATCAGGAAACCCATATGGCGGCGGAATAAAGGATTTTATGCATAATGAGGGCATTAATTTGGCAAAATAAAGAAAACCGTCCGGGAGGGGATGATATATTGAGTTGTGGCAGCGTTAAGCATCGTTTTGAAGAGCAGATGAAAAACGGTATTGATTTTCAAAAGGCGATGGAGATGTACCAGGACGTGGAGGGTTCCATCGCCGCGCATCGCACTGAAGTGCAGGAATTGCAAAAGGCGAACGGTCCCCGGCATGAAATAGACCATCTTAACGAGCACATCAGGGAAGGTGAAAGCCTGCTGCAAAAAATTAAGGGTATGAGATTAAGCTAACGGGAGTATTGAATATAAGGAAGCAATAAGCCATGGCTGCGTTGCAAAAGCGCAGCCATGGCTTATTAATATGATGAAATGCTGTCAATATCTAAAACAGGAAAGATTGACAATAATAAAGTAAGGAATTAAGATTGACGTAAGGAGGTGCCGCAATGATCAAGGCAAAGCTGACGAGTAAGGGCCAAATAACAATTCCTGTAGCCGTCCGGCATAAGCTTAACCTGCAGCCGGGTGACGAACTTTTATTTGAGTTTAACCGGGACGATGAAGTTAAATTACGGACAATCAAGCGTAAGCGATTGACGGAACTTTATGCATCCTTACCCGCTAAACGACACTTTCAGGATAAGGAACAAGTTCGTGAGGAAGTCGCCGCCAAAATGGCCCGGCGAATTACAGGGAAAGGGAAAAGCCAATAATGGCCTATATTTGGGTTGACGCTAATGTCATTCTCCGTTTTATCACCGGCGACCCTCCGGAAATGGCTCAAAAAGCCCTGGCTTTAATGGCCGGGGCTGAAAAAGGTGAAACAGCCTTGCGGTTATCCCACATTGTGGCGGCAGAAGTCGTCTGGGTCCTTTCCTCTTTTTATAAATACTCCAAAAAAGAAATAGCTGAAACTATGATCACATTTATAAACGCCGATGGAATCTATCCTGACAACCCGGATCTTCTAATACAGGCACTAAAGGACATGGCTGATAATAATGTGGATTTTGCCGATGCCTATCTTGCTGCAATAGCCCGGGCCCGTTCAGAGGCCGTCTGCTCGTTTGACAATGATTTCATAAAACTAAATGTCAGTCTGGTTATACCACCTGGAACGGAAGGGTGAACCAGGCTGTTACCTGGTGACCATTAAAGACAGCGTGGCGGTAAAGGACATTTCGTCTGAAAGCCCGTCGTCACCCATGGGCAGCCGGTGCCGGGCAACCAGCAGGTAGCGGCCCGGCTCCGGGACGGTGATATTCAGCGCTCCGCCGCTGCCGGTCATTTCCTGCCGCTGCTTGTAGCCGCCGGGACCGTCGGAAGCGATATCCACAACAATCCCGTCCAGCGGTTCATTGCGGTACATGACCGTCAGGTCAAGCACATCCCCGGCCCGGTGCTGTTTCCAATGGCCGGCCCTTATTTCCAGGGGCATGCGCGTGGCCGGCGGTTTTTTCTCCAGGTCATGGCCGGCGGGAACGATAATCTGGGCGAACTGCTGATAAAAAACCGCCTTGACGGCCTCGGGATAGTCCTGCCTGGTGCCCCGGTGATACTTGCCTTCCTTGTCAATTACGTAATTGCCCGGCTGTATTGCCACCACACAGTAGAAACCTTCCAGCGGGGGGGTGAATTTCAGCAGGTGGTATTCCGGGGTGCCTTCCTCGATGGCTATTTCCTCCCTGAAATCACCCGGGTGAATTGCCACGGCTTCAAAACCCTCCCTGCGGGCCAGACCGTCAATTTTCATATTGTGGCCGTATTTCAGGTAAATCATGGTTTCTTCACCGGTGTGGCCGTGGCTGGCTCCCATCTCCAGCCAGGCCTCGTGGCCGTATACCATTAAGTCGGTGGTATCCCGGAAAGATAATTTGTTTTTCATTTGTTTTAGCTCCTTATTAGTTTTTACCGGGCTTCAGGGCCAGAAAAACGAACCGGCCGGGTCTGTCTTCGAAACTGATGTTTATGAAACCGGTATCCTCCAGCATGTATACGAGTTCGGCGGCAGTGGGCAATAAGTCGTTGTCCACCGGCGGGCCGAGATTGCGATGGGTGGCGTTGATTTCCTCCCGGCTGCCGGCGTGACAGATTAACAGCCGGCCGCCGCTTTTAAGCACGTCATGCATTACCCGCAAGGCGCCCTTCTGGTCGGGAAAGTGGGGCAGAGCCCCGTTGCAAACAACGTAGTCATAACTGTTGTCTTCGCCGTTCAGCGTCATGAAGTCGGCCACCAGGAAACGCGCGTTGGAGCCGAAGTCCTTGCTCCTGGCTTTTTCAATCATTTGGGGAGCAAAGTCCACCCCGGTTACCGAGCCTTCCGGCCCGACCAATTCCAGCAGGATGGGGGTTAAAATGCCCGTGCCGCAGGCCACGTCCAGCACCGCGGCGCCCTTTGGAATATCGCAGCCTTGCAGAATTGCCTGCAGTTTGGCGGCCACCTCCGGCCCCATGATGCTGTCCCACCGGGCCGCCATGCCATCGAAAAAGTCTTTTAACAGCATAAATTTCACCCCCAATTACAAATCATACAGGCGGTTCAGCACCGCTTCCCGCAATACTTCACCCGGTTTGCCGTGCGCCCAGACGCGCCCTTCCTTCATTAAAACAACCCTGTTGCACAAAGCGGCGGCGGTTTTGTGCTCGTGGGTGACCATTAATGTGGTTAGCCCGCGGTCCCGGTGTATTTCATGCACCATGTGCATGATCTCCGTTCTGGCCCGGCGGTCCAGCCCGGTGGTAGGTTCGTCCAGCAGTAGGATTTCCGGTTCCTGGGCCAGGGCCCGGGCGATGGCCACCCGCTGCTGTTCGCCCCCCGAAAGGTGCCCGATGGGGCGTTCGGCCAGATGAGTCATCCCCACCAGCCGCAGCATTTTTTCCACCACCTGCCGGTCCGGACCGCCGGGGCGGCACAGCATGCCCAATTGACCGTAGCGTCCCATCATGACCACTTCTTTAACGTTAACCGGCATCCTGGGGTCGATGTTATGCACCTGGGGTACATAGCCGATTCTTTTGCGCAGCGCGGCCGGGAAGCTGCCGCCTGTGTTGTGATCAAGCACCCGTACATTGCCCTGCAGCAGCTTGCCCAGTCCGTTTACCAGGGTGAGAATAGTTGTTTTGCCGGCGCCGTTGGGCCCCATGATGCCCACCAGTTCGCCCCTTTTGATCTCCAGCGTTACTCCCTGCAGGGCCACGTCCTCCCGGTAAGACACCACCGCATTTTGCAGGGAGATAATTGCGTCAGCCATCGGCGTTCCTACGGCAGCGTTTCCAGGAGCATGTCCACGTTTTTGGCAATGGCCGCGGCCCAGGTATCGGTATCCGGAATCCCGCCCGGGAAGTTGTTCAGAGTGAGCTGGGCGGCGCCGATTTCCTTGGCGATGCCGATACCCGCTTCCTTGCCGCTTTGCAGGTTGTCGAGGACCAGGGTTACATTATTCGCCTGTCCCAGTTTGATTAAATCCTCTATGTCCTTCGGGGACATATCTTCAGCCCGGCCGAAGATCCCGGCCACATTAAACCCGGCCCATTTGATAAATCCGGCCTGCATATCGTTTACCAGCACATTAACCCGGCTCACTCCGGCGTCGTCAAGGCGTTTTTTCTGCTCGTCTCCCACCCGTTGCGCTTCTTCTTTCAGCTTATTGGCGGCTTCGGTAAACGCCGCTTCGTTTTCCGGCCTGGCCGCCACCAAATCGGCGGTGATTCTGTCGATGGCTTCCGTGCGTACCGGCGGCGCCATCCAGTTCCCTTCAATACCGTAAACTATCTTGTTTAAATTGGCGTTGCCGGCTGATTGGATCATACCGTCGCTGAATTTTTCGCCCTGCCAGTTGTGCAGCATGAAGAGGTCTGCGTCGGCCAGGACCTTCATATCCTCCGGTTTTACATCAAAGTGTCCCGGACACATGGCGGGGGGGATTATGTTGATTACTTCCACCTGGTCCCCGGCCACGGAGTTTACGATTTCAGCCAATAAAGAGGTGGTGGTCACCACCTGCAGCGGTTCGGTCTGCCGGGCATTCTGTTGGTCGCCGGCACCGCTGTTGCTGCTGCTGCAGCCGGCCGATAACAGGGAAACAATAATGACAACCAGTAAGGATAACAGCATTAAATTTCTTTTTTTCATCAGTAACGCCTCCAATTTTCGTCAGAAACTATTATTAACGGACCACTTTTTTACCTTGCGCTTGGGTGAAAAAACGGTGGCGGCGACGAATATCAACGTGGAGACCAGCACGATGGCGGCGCCGCTGGGAAAATGAAACAGGTAGGAGGCTATCAGGCCCAGCCAGGTTGAAATCACACCAAATATAGCCGCCAGAATGAACATGTTGCGCAAGCTGTACGTTAACTGGTAGGCAGCCGCGGCGGGGTTGAGAATCAGGTTGAACACCAGCAGGCCGCCGATGCTGCCCAAAGAGACCGTAATGGCCGAACCGGTTAAAACCAGCAGGGTGTAAAAGATCAGGTTGGCCGGCAGCCCGATGGCCAGCGCCAGTTCCCGGTGAAAAATAACCGCCTGGATTTCTTTGAAAAACAATGTTATGAGCAGTACAATAATGAAAGCCACAATGAACAGCAACAGCAAATCGGCGCGGGTAACGGTAAGGATGCTGCCCCATAACAGTTCCAGGGCGTCTGTCTTGGGACCCGGGATAACGCCCATGAACAGGAAAGCCAGTCCCATGGTCAGAGAAAATACGATGCCTATGGGAGTATCGGTATTTAACTCTCCCCGGTCGGCGAGGGGGCCGATGACGGCTACCGCCGCCAGACTGAACAGGAAAGCTCCGGCTTCAGGGCTGAAGCCCAGCAGAGTGCCCAGCAGGGCGCCGGCAAAAGCCGCGTGGGCAATGGCCACCCCGATGAAGGAGAGATTCATGGTTACCACCAGCACGCCGATCAGAGAACAGGCCGCGCCGCCAAGGCAACCGGCCAGAATGGCGTTTTGCATGAATTCATATTGCAGGATGGAAAAATCCAGTTTACTCAGCTCCCGTTTTGCTATCGCCCGCTTTTTTTGGCGCCGATAATAATCTTTGAATCCAGGGTGTCGCCGATTTTCGATAATGGGCAGCCGGCAAAATCCGGAGCCTGGTAAATTTTCAAAATGTCGAAATACTCCTGCAATAACGCCAGGTATTCTTCAAAAAACAGGTCCCCGGCAAAGGAGTACACGCGATTCTCTTTGGCCACGCCGGCAAACCTGGTCAGGCTCCATTCCATGTCCAGCAGCGCGCTTTTTGAATATTCCTCCGGGCTGTAAAAGCAGTGTTTGTTTATGAAAAGACCGCCTTCATTCATACAAGAATATATCTTCGGCACCAGGCGGCGGTTCTTGCCCCCGGGATTGGAAGCAAAGAACACCACGTCATAGCCTTCACCCAGGTCGTCTTGAAAAAAATTGCCCTGGAGAACTTCCACCCGGTCGGCCCGGAATTCTTTGATGTATTGGCGGGTGTCCTGGGCAACATCCGGGAAGTCATAGACATAGGCGCGAATATTGGGGTTGGCCGCGGCGAAGGCGATGGCGTATAATCCATGCCCTCCGCCCAGATCAAGCAGCTTGCTTGCTTTTTCAAACTCCGCGCACCGGGTTACCAGGCCCACCGTCCTTTGCAGTTCCCCGCACAGCGCTTCCCGCGCCAGTGAATGAATCAAGTTGTTGGCGAAATACTGTTCTTCACCGGCGACAATGGGGCCGCTTTGGAGTATGCCGGGCAACTGTTCCCACAGCTTTAAACCGTTGGCCAGGTTGATAATTACTTCGCGCTGGTACAGGGGAGAGCCGGCCGTTAAATAAGTGTTGCTGAGGTCCGAGTTTTTATAACAGCCGTTTTCCCTGACGATTAAGCCCAGCGATACCAGAACCCGGCACAGGTTTTCGGTCAATCCGGGATCTGTGCCAAGTGTTTCCGTCAGTTCCTTCGGGGTCCGGGGCACAGTTAATTGTTCAAAAACACGCATCTCCAGGGCGGCTTTAAGAGCAGCAAACTTTTTATAACCGTCCGCACAATGATGCAGTATTTCCATTAGCGGTTCTGCACTTGTGCCGGGCTCGCTTTTTAAGCGGCTGTCCAATGATTTTTACCGTCCTTTTCCTTCTATTCCGCCAGTCCCACAGACTCCAGCGGGTTTACGCCCGCCGCGAACAGCGCTTCCAGCTCGGCGGGGCTGTGGATTTTAAACTGTTTGAGGGTTGAAACCATTGTTTCGGGCCGGTTGACGTAATCCATCATGGACAGGGCGGTTTTTACCTTGGCAAAGGTGCCTGTCATATTGGTTGTCCCCGCCAGTTCGTTAGCCTTATTGAAATCAAACCCCAGCACCAGACCGTCACCGGTACCGGATTGCTCATTCCAGCGGATATACAACCCGGCCACATTTTGGACGCTTTCCGGCAGAGAGCTGATTTGTTCGCTGGTTAACGCTTTGGCGTACATGCCCTTTTTACCCACTGTGGCGTCCAGAATAACCTGATAAGCATCGTCTTTGCACCAGGAGGGGCAGGCGATGATTCTGTAGGACTGGCCGGCATTTAAAGGCAAGTATTTATCCAGGTACTTGATAATTAGATAACCGCTGTTTACGCCGGGACAAACGTGGTTATGAAATTGAGCCGCCCGCAGAAAATCGTAAGTGCAGTTGGGATGGGCCCAGACATGGGCGATGCCGGTTAGGCTGAATTCATTGCCGCCGAAGACCTTGTTTTTAGCTTTGGCTTCCCAGGCTTTGTCACCGGCCAGCAGTTTGTCCATGCCGATATTTTCAAGCGCTATTGTTTTGAACACTTTTTCATCCGCCATGGATTTTAATTCCGCGGCATTCATGACCGCCGCCGCGTTGTTTGCCTCCAGGTAAAGCATTTCATTGGTGCTTTTATTGTAAAAGGCGAACCATAAAGGCATGTTTTTGGCCCGCTGCACCAGCAGCAGGTTGCTGTTGCCAACCGTACAGCCGCTTACGGCCGCCAGGCCGTCGATACATTTTTCCGTTGTCTGTCCGCTTATTATGGCGCAGCCGGCGTTGGTCACGGCCAGTATGTTGGCGTCGCCTTTGGTAAAGTGCAGTTTTTCCATGGCCAAAGCCGCGGCTTTGCCGCCCAGCAGATGCTGCGCGGTGATTTTTTTATTGTTTATGTAGCTCTCAATGTCGCCGGTGATTTCTCCGGCCCAAATCGCACCCGGGATGACAAACAACAACAACATTATGGTCAGAACAATTTTGGTTTTTCTCATTTAGTATCTCCCTCCCGATAAATGGTTTCTTCAAAATTCTGCTCTGCAATATAGGTTTTGTCATCACCTCCTGGTTTGGTGGTAAAAAATGCCACATTTTTTCTTCCCCTGCGGGTCTTGTGCGGCATTTGTTTTATAATTGCTCAGCGGTGATAATGTAAGTCATATGACTTAAAAAAAAAACGGGTTGGCGGGCTGGAGGAAGCCCGCCAACCTTCGAAAGGAGGTAGATTCCATCGCCGGCGCATGTCAGACCGGTAATAGAATTGGTTTGGAGGTTAAAAGGTCCTGCCAAGGTAAACCTTTTAACAACACAAAAATGCCATGAAGAGAATCGGCCCCCCAGTAGGCTAATACCTTCATGGCATAAGTTAATCTGATGAAAATGTAAAGCCACGCATGGGCCGCTATTTTTGAAAACCCTTCGTGGCTTTTCTCATTACTATCCAGTAGGCTAACATAATCAGGAATGATTCAATCATTCCTTTACATTAAGAACATATAACAAAAAATCGTTTTTGTCAAGGACGGCGGTAACGGTTGTTTGGTAACGGTTTCTGGATCTAAATTTACAGGTTGTTTCCTGTTATTTTTCAGCGCCCACCTGAATATCGGGGTTGAATTCGGGCAGCTGTTATTAACCGGCTGCACAGTCAACTGAATCAAAAAGATAAGATTTGGTGCGTGGATGCGCGGGTCTGGCAAAAATAGTCTCGGTATCAGCCAGCTCCACAATTCGCCCGGCATGCATGATGGCTATTTGGTCGCTCACTATCCGGGCAACCTCCAGGTCATGGGTTATAAATAAGTAGGAGACGGCGAATTTTTGCTGCAAATCCATCAACAGATTCAATATCTGGGCCTGAACGGACACGTCCAGCATGGAGGTGGGTTCGTCGGCCACAATGAACCTGGGCCGCAGGGACAAAACCCGGGCGATGATCACCCGCTGCAGTTCACCGCCGCTCAGCTCGTGGGGATAGCGCTCGAGATGTTCTTCTTTCAGCCCCACTATGTCCAGCAGTTCAAAAACCTTGTTCCGCTCCCGGGGCCTGCTTGGCGCCAAACGGTGGATTCTGATCGGCTCCGCTATGGAATCGTATATTTTCCACCGGGGGTTCAGGGATATTTCGGGGTGTTGGGGAATCAGTTGAATCTTTTGCCTGATCTTGTTGAAACCGGCCCGATCCTGGGTGGTGAGGTCGGTGCCGTCAAAAAAAATTTGGCCGCTGCTGGGCCGGGTCAAAAGCAGCAGTATCCGGCCCAGGGTGGTTTTGCCGGAACCGGACTCGCCCACTAAACCCAGGGTGCGGGCGCTGCCAATTTCCAAATCCACGCCGTCCACAGCGGTAAACTTTTTTCTGTTCAACAGGCCGCTTTCAAATACCTTGGTTACCTGCAGCGCTTTAAGCATAACGCCAGCACCTCACTTTAGTTCCATTAACACTGAAAAGCGCCGGTTGTTCGCGGCCGCACAGCTCCCGGGCGTGGGCGCAGCGCGAGTGGAAACGGCATCCAGGGGGCGGGTTGACCATGCTGGGCATTTCCCCGGGAATACTTTTCAACCCCCTGGAAGGCAGGGATTCCAGCAGCGCTTTGGCGTAGGGGTGGGCGGGGGAGTCGAAAAAGGTGCCGGTTGCCGATATCTCCACGATCTGGCCGCAGTACATCACGGCAATTCTTTGGCTCAGTGACCGGGCAAAGGGCAGGTCGTGGGTGATCAGCAGCACCGCAAGGGCGGGGTTTTCGTCCTTAATCCGCCTGAACATGGCGGCCACCTGTGCTTTCCGGGAATTATCAATGCCCTTGGTGGGCTCGTCGGCGATCAGCAGTTTGGGCCTGGTGGCGGTGCCCATGGCCATCAACGCCCGCTGGCGCATGCCGCCGCTGTATTGGTGCGGGTATTCCCCCGCCCGCTGCCCGGCCGGCTGGATATCAAAAAAAGTCAACAGTTCACGCACTTGTTGACAAATCTTGGACTTGGCCGCGGACGCGTGCTGCAGCAAAGGCTCCGCGAGCTGGAATCCGACATTCAGCACCGGGTTGAATGCCGTTGCCGGATCCTGGGGAATCCAGGCTATCTCACCGCCCCGGATTTTCCTCATCTCATCTTCGGACATTTGCCGCAGATCCCTCCGGGCAAATGCTATGTCGCCTTTAATCACGGCGTTTGAGGGCAACAGTCCCAGGATGGACAGCCCCAGGATGGATTTTCCCGAGCCGCTTTCGCCAATCAGGGCCAGGGTTTCCTGCTCGCTCATTTCCAGGTCGGCCCCGTCGACCGCTTTGACATCCGTGCTTCCCAAATCAAAACTGACATACAGCTCTTTGATGCTTAATATCCCGGCATTCACAATGACACAACCTTCATTCTCAAACGGGGGTCCAGGATGTCGCGCAGCCCGTCGCTGAGCAGGTTGAAAGCCAGCACGGTGACGACGATGAACAGTCCGGGAAATACCGACAGCCACCAGGCCTGCCTGATAAAAACACGGCCTTCGTTCAGCATGGCGCCCAATTCGGGCGCCGGGGGCTGGGCCCCCAGCCCCAGAAAGCCCAGCGCGGCCAGTGACAATATGGCATGCCCGAATTGCAGGGTGGCCAGGGTCGATATGTTGGGCATGACGTTGGGCAATACATGGCGCCCGATGATGTAGAGACTGCCCGCGCCGGCGGACCGGGCTGTTTCAATGAACTCCTTTTCTTTGATGGACAGGGTGGAGCTTCTGGCGATTCTGGCAAACTTGACCCACCCCAGCAGGGACAGGGCCAGCAAAGTATTGAATATGCCGGGACCGGCGGCGCCGATAATTACCAGGGCCAGAATTATTTCCGGCAGCGCCAGGAAAGTATCCATGACGCCCACCAGTATTTTATCAATGACGCCACCCCGGTAACCCGCCAGTATGCCCAGGGTCACGCCGATGACTACGGAAATGGATACGATGAACAGACCGGCCAGAAGGTCGATCCTGATGCCGTGCAAAACCCTGCTGAAGACATCCCGGCCCATGTTGTCGGTGCCGAAGGGATGTTCCGGCGAAGGGGGGACAATATTGTTGTGCAAATTCGCCCCCACCGGATCGTAGGGGCTTAAAAGCGGCGCCAGTATTGAAACGGTCACTATGGCTGCCGCCAGGATGAAGCCTGTGGCCATGGGTTTGCGTTTAAAAAAAGGAAGTATTTGTGCGCCGGTGTCAATAATGCCCGCTATTTTTGGATGCAATGGTTATTCACCTCCCTCGTACCTGACCCGGGGATCCAAAAAACGGTATGAAATGTCCACCAGCAAATTCACCAGCGAAAAAGCAACGGCTATTAAAACCACTCCTCCCTGGATCATGGGTATGTCCCGGGCATTGATGGAATCAACCAACAGTTTGCCAATGCCGGGCCAGGCAAAAATGGTCTCCACGATCACCGCGCCCCCCAGCAAGTGGCCCAACTGCAGGCCGACCAGGGTGACCACCGGTACCAGCGCGTTTTTCAGTACATGCCGGTAGAGGATCGTTTTTTCGTCCAGTCCTTTGGATCTGGCCGTTCTAACGTAATCAAGGCGCAATACCTCAAGCACACTGGTTCTGGTCAGGCGTACCGTGATGGCCGTCATTCCCGCCGCCAGTGTGATTGTGGGAAGGATTATATGCCTGTACCCTCCATAACCGGCCACCGGCAGCAGGTCAAGTTTTAACGAAAATAACAGGATCAGGATCAGGCCCAACCAGAACCCCGGCATGGCAATGAAAAAAGTGGACAGGGTCATACTGCCGTAATCCAATAAAGAGTTCTGCCTGGCCGCTGAAAGCACGCCCAGTGGTATGCCCACCAGCAGTGACAGCGCCGTGGCGGCCAGTGCCAGAATAATCGTGGCCGGCAGTTTCACCAGGATTTCATCCAGCACCGGCCGGTTGGAATAATAAGAGGTGCCGAAATCGCCCTGTATGGCGTTTTTCAGCCAGTTGAGATACTGCAGCCACAGCGGATCCCCGAGATTAAACATCTTTTCCGTGGCGGTTATCTCGGCCTGGCTGGGGATGTAGTCGGTATTGCCGACAAAGACCCTTTGGATAATGGTCACGGCGGTATCGCCGGGCATGATGCAGAGCAGCATAAAAGTGAGAGAGGCTACGGCAATTACAACCAATACCGCTATGGCAGTGCGTTTGGCAATATATTTGAGCACTTGGGGACCGCGCCTCCTTTATGAATCATGTTAAATCGATTGCTATTTCCCATCCAGGTATATTTCCGGGTTCAGCTTGATGTCATGGGCAACGGGGTTGTAAACATAGCCCTTTACATAATCCCGGGTTACCACCGGCATTTTATAATAAGCCACGGGTATCTGGGGCAAATCGGCCAGGACCAGTCCCTGCACCCGGTTATATATTTGCCGCCGCTGCTTTTCGTCGCTGACGATAAGGCCTTCTTCCAGCAGGGAATCCATCTCGGGATTACTGTATCCTCCGATGTTGGATGAACCCTGGGAGTGATATCTGCTCCCCAGCGCGATATCAGGATCCGGAATCATCAGCCCGCCGAGCAGGCCGATTTGGATGTCCTTATCGGTCATCTGGTCGCTGATGGCGCTCCAATCCATTACTCTGACCTCCACTTTTATGCCCACTTCTTTCAGCATCGCCTGCACGGCTTCGGCCAGCATGGGCAGCGCCGGTCTCTCGGGCCAGGTGTAGGCGGTCAGGCTGAACGGCACGCCGTCTTTTTCCAGTACGCCGTCTCCGTTACTGTCCTGCCAGCCGGCTTCGGCAAGCAATGCCCTGGCTTTTTCCGGATCGTAGGCGGTAACGGGAAGCGATTGGTTGGACCAGAAAATATCCGGGGACAGAGGGCCGGCGGCGGGGGCGGCGCAGCCGTGCAGCGTATTTTCACTGACCACTGTCCGGTCGATGGCATGACTGACGGCCTGCCGTACTTTCAGGTCGCTGAAAGGAGTACCCTCCAGCTTGCCGAATTGGATGGCGTAGCCGCCGGGCTTGGAATATACTTCCACTTTCAACCCCGGGGTGTTTTGCAGCCGGCTGACATCACCGTAAGGAATATCCCAGGCGATATCCACTTCGCCCTTTTCCAGGGCCATGGTCCGGGAGGCGGGGTCGGGTATCCCCCGGAGAACGAGCCTGTCTAATTTCGGCGCGCCATTCCAGTAAGAGTCGTTTTTAACGGCATAAAGAGTGCCCGTGGCCATGTCCCACTTTTCAAATTTAAACGGTCCCGTACCCACCGGGTTTACAATATTGTTCTGCTCATCCACCGGGGATGACGGGCTGACTATGCATAGGGAGGGATAGGCCAGGGAAGCGGGGAAAGCGACATACGGCTGCTCTGTTTTAAACAACAGTGTCGCATCATCGACAGCTTCAATGGACTTTATTTTGGTAATTGCCGCCACCGATGGTGCCAGTTCCATGGTTCTGTCCATCGACCACTTGACGGCCTCCGCGGTAAGCTCGCCGCCGTCGTGGAACTTGATCCCTTCCCTGAGCCGCACTTCCCAGGTGGTATCGTCCAGCATCTCCCAGGACGCGGCCAGCCCGGGTTCTAAACTGAAATCGGGGTTGGCCTCAATCAAGCATTCCGTAAGCATGGCTTTTTCCTTGATCATGATCCCTTCCACAGCCGGGTCCACGCTGCGAAAATCCCACATGTCACCCACCACAAGGGTGTTTCGGTCGCCTTCGGCTGTGGTATCGGTTTTTTCTCCGCAGCCCGCGGCAAAGAACGCCGGCAGCGTAATGCAAATGATGACACTGAAAAACGCTAACCTCTTGCTCCAAAAAGACAATTAATTCTCCCTCCTCTTTAAAATGGCATAGTTTCTCCGGGCAATAAGCGAGCATGTCCTTTTGAATTTGCCGTTCACCTCCCTCACAAATATGATCAATCCCGGACTAATAACAAGTAAAACGGCATAAAAAAACCACGAAGAATACCCGCCCGGGCAGGTCAACCTTCGTGGTTTGGCTGAAAATCATCTTTAATATATTAAATTGTTCTGCAACTTTGCAATAATCGGTCAGCTTAATATACATGGAACAGGCATTTTTGTCAATAACGGTTTTGGTATAATGGTATAATTGGTACAACAAAGAATCTTTTAAATCTCTTTTTTCAAGGATTTATGCCTTGTAATGGTTTTTGAATTCGTCGAACGATTTGAAATGGTTCATCGTAGAAGGCATAAGTATTTGGGCCTCCGGAAAAGCGAAAAACCGTGCGGTACAGCAATTGAAATAAAAAAGGAAGGAGTTGGCCGTATTATGTTTGCAGTCAAAAGTGACCAAGGATATATAACGGTGGTTGACGGTATTAAAAGAAAGACTCTTGTTTATGGTGCAAAGACTTTGATGACTGAATTCCTTTTGGAAAAAGGTAAGACTTTACCTGGTCACAGCCATCCGCAGGAACAAACCGGCTACCTGGTTTCCGGGCAGATCAGGCTGATTATTGCAGGTGAAGAATTTGAGGTTAAACCGGGGGACAGTTGGGTTATCCCCGGGAATACGGAGCATTCCGCAAAAATCGTTGAAGATTCCGTGGCGGTGGAAGTGTTCGCACCGGTACGGGATGATTATCTTCCGTGATTGGTATGGCCGTCATCCACGTTGATATGGACGCATTTTTTGCCTCCGTGGAGCAAAGGGACAATCCAAAACTGCGGGGGAGGCCGGTGGCGGTGGGCGGCAGACCGGAGCAAAGGGGCGTGGTGGCCGCGGCTTCCTACGAGGCGCGCCGGTTCGGCGTGAAATCGGCCATGGCCATGGCCACCGCAGTCAAACTGTGCCCCGGGCTGGTTATTGTGCCCACCAATCACAGGCGGTACAAGGAAGTCTCCGACCAGATTATGCAGATTTTTGGTACCTATACGCCCCTGGTGGAACCGCTTTCCCTGGACGAGGCTTTTCTGGACGTGCGGGGCTGTGAAAAGCTGTTCGGGTCGCCGGAAACTATCGGAGCCGAAATTCAGCGGCGCATTAAAGAGGAACTTCAATTATCGGCCTCGGTGGGCATTGGCCCCAACAAGTTTATTGCCAAGCTGGCTTCGGACTACCAAAAACCCGGCGGGTTTACCGTATTGCCGCCGGAAAAAGTGCCGGACTTCCTGGCACCGCTGCCGGTGGAAAAAATGTGGGGCACCGGCGCCAGGACAGCGGACCGGTTAAAAAGCATCGGCGTACACACCATCGGCCAGTTAAGGGAACTTACCCTTGATTACCTGGAGCAATCATTCGGCAAATACGGCCGGGTTTTATACCGGTTTGCCCGGGGCGAGGACACCAGGCCGGTTGAACCGAACCATGAGTCCAAGTCTGTGGGCAGGGAGGTTACTTTTGCCGAGGACGTCCGCGAATTGGATTATTTGCGGCAAACGCTGCGCCGGTTGACGGAAAAAGTGGGGCGCAGTTTGCGGCATGATCATATCAAATGCGGTTCAGTGACGCTTAAAATCAAGTATCCGGACCGTAAGCTGGTGACCCGCACGGCGAGTTTACCCGAACCGACCAACCTTACCGGCGCCATATATACGGCGTTGATCCGTTTGCTGGACGAACACTGCCGGCCCCCGGTCCGGTTGATTGGCGTGACCTGCGGCAAGCTGACCAGGGAGCGGGTTATTACATTATTCCCGGATGAACAACAGGTTAAAGAGGAAAGGATAACAACGGCCCTGGATAAACTAAAAGACCGCTATGGCGAAGATGTGGTCAAAGTGGCCGTTTTGCTTGAGCAGAGGAACAAGTAAAGGGCAAAAAATAAAGGCTCCGAGTGCTCTTGGAACAGGCATTCAATGTAGAATAAGCTGACTTGGCAGGGGACGATAACCACTTGATCTGAGGTGTTATTATGGATATTCCTTTTGCCTCATGGTACATGGCCATTGAAAAGCGACAATCGCGGCGCCGGTTTGTGCCGCGGACGCTGGAACCGGAACTGCGGGAGCGCATGCGCACCGTTTGTGAGGAATTCAGGCCGTTTCCCGGAACGCGCGCCGTTTTGATCGACCAATCGCCCGACAGCGTCTTTAAGGGTCTGCTTGGCCATTGCGGCAAAATTAAAGGAGCGACGGCTTTCATCGCCTATGTGGGCAGCATGGACAGCCCCAATGTTCAGGAAAAACTTGGTTACATGGGTGAAGGGATTATACTGGAGGATGAATTAAACGTGCCAATACAATGTAGCGGTTTTTGTATCCATTACGGCACTGATCAGGCCATCCCGGGCGATCGAGAGCAGATAATCCTTAATTTTGGTTTCCTGCTCCGCCGTAAGATCATGCGTTGACTTGGTGCGGCTGATATAAATATTAACCGCCTTTTCAACGGGTTGTTTAGTTTTGAAACATTTATGGTTGTATTTAATCATGGGATAACGCTCTTCCACAAAGAGCAATGAAAAAGCGTTGAGTATGTCGCTGTCTCCCACTTGAGTCTTTTCATCAATACCGATGATACTAAGGACCTTATCAAACACCGTGTCGGTGCGCTGCACCGGCTTTACCATTACACACCAGCCGCGGCTGCAGTCGGAGAGCTTTTTAAAGGTTTCATAGCTCTGGATCGCGGGCGTCATGTGCGCGAATACGAGATCAAACTTCTTCTCGAAGCCTTCTTTTTTAACGTCAAACTCATGCCAGTCGACGATATCAAAACGCACATTGCTGATATGTAAATCAGCGGCCCTGCGATTCGCGGACTCAATCATCTGTGGGGAAAGATCGACCCCGGTCACGGTTTTTGCTTTGGCCGCGACGGCAATAGCATACCCTCCCGTGCCGCAGCCCACGTCCAATACGTCTGTACTTTCGTTTAGCATCTGCATTCGTTCAAGCAGTTGCAAGAATTCATCCTTTTCAAAAGAAGGGATTGGTCGTTCGCCAAAGCCTCCGGCCATGCAATTCCACCATTCAAGGGCGGCTTGCTTGTTTTTGGTTTTAAGATCCCATTCGCTTAAAATGTTTGATACATCCATATCTCATATCCTCCTTGCGGGTAATATAAAAAGGCTAAGACGCAGCTGCGACGGCAACTGCATTTTAGCCTTCATGACAAAATTATTAGTGTTAATTATTATTCTATACTTTCTCAGTATAAGTGCAAAACCGGTTAATGCAGACTTCGTATCTGCAATACCCACTTCTTATGGACATATGTCGGCATCAAGTATAGCACTATCTATACTTGATGTCAATTTTTATGGTTGAAAGAAAAACAGAGTTTATGCTATAATCCTTTTACCAAAGCAAAATACAATAATATCTCTTAAAACCACGAAGGTTGAGGATATTTGCCGGTTTCAATGAATGCGCCGGGGAAATGACTTTACACGAAAACGGCTTTATATGCTACGAAGGCATACGTTTAATCGTATGCTTTTTCTTTTTGCTTTTAAGAGGAAACTTAGGGGAGAACTTATTTCAAATGCTGCTAATCAACAAGACTTTGCTTCAAATGTCCGAAGGCTTCCGGGGCTATATCGCGCTGATCGCCCTGCTGAAGCTGCTGACCCTTATGGGTATCGCCATGTTCGCCCAGAGCGTATCCGGATTTCTGGGCGGCCTTTTCGAACCCGGCTCCGTTGATTTCGGGGCGTCGGTGCGGATCGCCTTTGTTTCGGCGGTGCTCATATTGATCAGCGAGATCCTCATCGGCGACGCCGAATACAGATGTACCGCCAGAGCGCGCATTATATTGCGGGAACGGATCTTTGCCAAAATACTTCTCCTGGACGTCGGCAATATTGAAAAAATGGGCGCCACTCATGCCGTAGCGGCGGCTGTGGACGGTATTGAAACCATGCAGATTTATTACAGCAAATACCTGCCGGGATTGATTTACTGTGCCATCGCGCCATTTTATCTGTTCTGGAAGCTGAAGGAGGCGTCATTTCCCGCCGCCCTTTTCCTGCTGATCGTCTCTTTATTACTTCTGCCCGCCAACAGCATATTCCGCTCCGTGGTACGAAAGCTCAGGGACAGCTACTGGGTGAGCTTCCTCAATCTGACCGGTTATTATCTTGAGAGCCTCCACGGGCTGACGACGATTATGCTGTTCAGGAGGGACAGGGAGCGGGCCGCAATCCTGGAGACAAAAACCAACGACTTCTGCGAGAAGATTATGGGCATCATGCGGCTGAACTTCAAGGCGTTTCTTTTTTCCGACCTGGTGATCTATGCTTCGGTGTTTGTCACCGTATTGATCGTCACGGCGCAGCTTTCCAGGGGGGAAATATCCCTGGCCGCCGCCCTGATGGCACTGATGCTGGGCTACGGTTTTTTCGGTTCGATCCGGATCCTGATGCACGCGACGCACCAGGCTTTGGCCGGCGTCGCGGCGTCGCAGAACCTGGCCCGGATTTTTGATATCGATACCGGCAGGCCCTCCAAGCCGTTTGAACGGAAGGAAGAATCCGACGGATTTACCGGGATCCGTCTTGAGAACGTCGCATACTCCTATGCGGGCCGGGACGGTGTTTTAAACAACGTGTCCATCGACATTGAGCGCGGTAAGACCACTGCCCTGGTTGGCGCATCCGGAAGCGGCAAAACCACCGTGTCGGGGCTCTTAATGCGGTTTTTTGATCCGCAGTCCGGAGAGATCCGCTTTGAGGGGGCCGATTATGCCTGTTATGAGCCCGATGAACTGCGTAAGCAGATCATCATGGTACCCCAGTTCGTCAGTATTTTTTCAGGTACCATCAAGGATAACCTGCTGGTGGCCAGGCCCGGCGCAACTGCCGAAGAAATGCTCGCCGCCCTGGAACTGGCGCGCCTTAAGGACTGGGTGACAGGCCTGCCCGACGGACTGGAAACGGATGTGGGCGACGCGGGGGCAAAGCTTTCCGGCGGGCAGCGGCAAAAAATCGGCATCGCCCGTGTCCTGCTCGGCGATGCCCAATATATCATTTTTGATGAGGCCACCTCAAGCGTCGACTATGAGAGCGAACGCGAAATATGGGACTGCATCGGCGAGCTTTCCCGGACGCGGACGCTGGTTGTGATATCCCACCGGCTTTCCACAATCCGCCGGGCGGACAGGATTTATGTCCTGTCCGGAGGCAAAGTCGCGGAACACGGCTCCCACGAAAGACTTATGGAACAAAACGGAATTTATGCCAATCTGGTATCCGGGCAGGCGGTTTTGGAAGCCCGGGGCATAAACAGCGGGGTGGCGGTATGAATAAGAGAAAATACGGTTTAATGCAGATGACGCGCAGGCTTTTCGTCATGGCCGCTCCGGTCAGGGGATTGCTCACCGTTTCAACCCTGGCCAGTATTTTCGGCAATCTGGGGCATATCGGGCTTCTGGGGTTCGGCTCAATGATGATTATGCGGGGCGCCGGATTTACCGGTTCCGGTTCAACGGTATTGTGGGGGGCGCTGACCCTTTTTTGTTCCGGGCTGATTTTTTCCTGCCGGTATATTGAGGGTTATGTTTCCCATGCCGCCGCGTACAAGCTGCTGTCTTATATGCGGGTGAATATGTTCAAGACCTTGAGCAAACTTGCGCCGGCCTGTCTCGTGGACAGGCGCAAGGGCGACATTCTTTCGGTGGCCATCTCGGACATAGAGATTATCGAGGTATTTTTCGCCCACACCATCGGGCCTCTGTTCACTGTTATACTCTTGCCGGCGGTCACCCTCTGCGTCGCCGCCGCTATTGATCCCCTGTTTGTCCCGGCCCTGCTGCCGATTTACATCATTATCTGCGTCATTTTTCCCATCGCTGCCGTCAGGCTGGGCAGAAACGCCGGGATGGCCTACCGGCAGCGGATTGGAGAGCTCAAGTCCCTGACCATTGAAAGCGTAATGGGATTAAAGGATATCCAGATCTTTGGATACGGTCCAAGGCGCGTCGATATGGTCCGGGATAAGACGGCGGAGATCAACAAAATCAGCCGCCTGCTGACCATGCACCGGCAGGTCGTAACCTCCGCGCCGACTTTCTTCGTCTACCTGGCGCGTATCCTGGTTATCTCCGTCGCCGCTTATCTGGCTGCTTCCGGAGACCATGATCCGGTGGGAGTGATCGCGCTTTCCTTTGTGGTTTCCGCGTCCTTTTCATCCACCCAGTCTTTGACCACGGTAATATCCTCTTTACTGGAAGCCTATGCCGCGGCGGAGCGTCTTTTTGTATTGGAGGACACGCGGCCGGAGGTGGTGGAGGCGGAAAATCCGGTAACGATAAACAAGATAAAGCGGATCGAGTTTGATCACGTAACGTTCCGGTACAGTACGGAACGGGGCAAGATCCTGGATGGATTCAACCTGACGCTGAACGCCGGCGAGAAACTGGGCATAGCCGGGGAAAGCGGCATCGGCAAGTCGACCATCATCCGCCTGCTGCTCCGTTTTTGGGAGCCGACCGCCGGCGAGATCCGCATCAACGGCATCCCGCTGAAGCAAATATCCCTGGCCAGTCTCCGGGATCGCATATCCATGCTGGAACAGGAAACCTTCATTTTTAACGACACGGTTGCCGCCAATATTGCCGTGGGTAAAGAGGGTGCGACCCTGGAAGAAGTAATGGCTTCGGCAAAACGGGCTCATATCCATGACTGGATCATGACTTTGCCGGACGGTTACGACACCCGGATGGGCGAAATGGGCGGCCGGCTTTCCGGCGGCGAACGGCAGCGCATCGGCATTGCCCGGGCCATGCTGCGGGATCCGGATCTGTTGGTTATGGACGAGCCCACGAGCAATCTCGATGTGCTTAACGAAAAGGAGATCCTGAAGACCCTGGAGGACGAATACGGCGATAAGACTCTGTTTATCGTATCGCACCGCGCCTCCACGCTGATGGGCTGTTCCAGGATCATGCACCTGGATTAACCATTTATTTAGTCATGCTTTTTTGCCGGACAAACCGGCTTGGAGCCGCTTAAAAAATTTTTATGGAGGTGCTTTGGTGGAATTAAGCAATCGGGTAAAAGAAGGCTGGCGGATATCAGCAAGAGGGTACAGCGGAATTGTGCACGCGGAACTGGACGACGGCGCTGAAAACCGGTGGGTCTCCGCAATCCTGGAACTGGCCCCGCGGGAAGGGAGACTGAAGATACTGGACGTCGGCACCGGGCCGGGCTTTTTCGCCATGATCCTGGCCAAAGCCGGGCATGACGTGACCGGCATAGACGCTTCGCCGGATATGCTCGAATACGCCCGGGAAAACGTGGCGGAATTCGGCGTCACGGCCGAGTTCCATGTTATGGACAGCCAGCAAACCGAGTTCGCGGACAACAGCTTCGATATGATCGTCAGCCGCAATGTGGTATGGACGCTGGTGCGTCCCGGGGATGCTTACCGCGACTGGCTCAGGATACTCAAGCCGGGCGGCCGGGTGCTGGTTTTTGACGGAGACATGTCCGCAAGGCGCCGCACCCCGGAAGTCAAGGCCATTGAAGAGGAAAACCGCGCCAAATACATCGCGTTGTACGGCCAGCCGCCCATATCGTTTAAGGATGACGAGTACGACAAAGCCCGGGGCTGGAAGGTTGATATGCCCCTGTACAACGAACCCCGGCCGGAGTGGGACGTCCAAACCCTCGAGAAGCTGGGCTATATAAACGTAAACAGCGAATACGTTTCGGAACGGGTCCACGATGTCAAGCGCCTGCTGCTCTATGCCGGCACCAATCCGATGTACCGCGTGTGCGGAGAAAAGGGGAAATGAAAATGAAAAGAAAATTAACAGCGTTTATTCTGGCCGCGGTGATGGCCTGTACGATACTGCTTTCGGGCTGCTCACAGCCTGCGTCTGAAGAAACAGCTTCGGCGCCGCCCGCGGGTGAGGAAAAAGAAACCGTTACCATTACCGATCTGGCGGGACGTCAGGTTGAACTGGCCGTACCCGTTGAAAAAGCCGTGGTCAACTGGACCGGTTCCGGCGGGGCGTTTATGACGATGTCCGCCCTGCTGGGCAAGGACGTGTATAAGTACATCGCCGCGTGGGACGGCGGGCTGCAGAAATACCGGTATGACATGTTTGAACATTACAGTTCCGTCATCCCGGAGTTGGCCGACATCCCCATCATCAGCAGTGTCGAGTATGAGGACTTTAATATGGAGATGCTTATCTCGCTGAAGCCCGACGTGGTCATCTTAACGCTGGGCGTAAAGGAACAGGCGGAAAAAGTGCTTGAAGCCGCCCTTGAGGAGGCCGGGATCCCCCTGGTCTATATCGACTACCACGCGGAGACAATTGAAAACCATTCCAAAACGACGCGCCTGCTGGGCAAATTATTCGGCCGGGAGGAACGGGCGGAGGAAGTCCTCAGTTATTACGTGGACAATATAAACATGATTACCGGCCGTTTGGCCAAGCTTACGGACGAGGACAGGCCCTCGGTGTACATGGAGACGGGCATGAACCAGACCAGCTACGGCAATACCTACGCCAATAATTACATGTGGGGCGGTATGGTTTACAAGGCCCTGGGGACGAATGTCGGCGACGGCGCCGTGGAAAACGCGGGCCCCGTCAACGCTGAGTTTCTGATCTCCCAAAACCCGGATTATATTATCTTAACGGGCTCCTACTGGCCCAATGAACCGACTTCCCTGCGCATGGGCTATCTTTCGAAACCGGAAGAAACCCAAAAACTGTTAAAGGAGTTCACCAACAGGCCCGGCTGGTCTGAACTGGATGCGGTGAAAAACGGCAAGGTTTTCGCCATCCATCACGGTTTGGGCAGAGAAGTCTATGACGTGGCGGCGGTGGCGTTTCTCGCCAAAACCCTGCACCCCGAGTTATTTGAAGACATAGATCCGATGGCGATGCTCGAGGAATATTACGATCGCTTCCTGCCCTATGACCTTTACGGGGTGTGGATGACCCAACTGAAATGATTAAGACCGGCACATTGGCCAAAGGTTACCAGGAGCGTTCCCGCAAACGCCTGACCAAGCTTGCTGTCGGCCTCTTCGTTTGTGCTGTGGGACTGATTGCGGATATCCTCATCGGGCCCAGTTGGCTGACGATTCAGGAAACCCTTACGGCGCTGTTCAAGTCCGAAGAGGTCGATACCACGGTCAGGGTGATCGTATGGACGCTCCGGTTCCCCGCCACCCTCATGGCGCTGGGAGTCGGAGCCGCACTGGGGCTGGCCGGCGCGGTGATGCAGACCATCCTGGATAATCCCCTGGCCAGCCCCTATACCCTCGGCATTTCAGCCGGGGCGGGCTTCGGGGCGGCGCTGGCTATCGTCTTTGGCAGCATGGTAACGACGGCTTTTGGACCATATCTGGTGCCGGTTTTTGCTTTTTCATTTGCCATGCTGACCAGCTTCGTGATCTATCTGCTGGGCAGGCTGAAAGGCCTGTCTCCGGCAACGATGGTGCTGAGCGGTATCGGGCTGTCCTTCCTGTTTCAGGCTTTGCAGTCTTTGCTTCAATATGTCTCCACTCCGGAGGTGCTGCAGAATATCGTATTCTGGCTTTTCGGCAGCCTGACCAAGTCAAACTGGTTTACGGTTACGCTGATCTATATCGTGCTTTTAGTGGTGATTCCCGCTATTATGGCGGATTCCTGGCGGCTGACGGCATTGAAGCTGGGCGATGAAAAAGCGCGGGGACTCGGCATTAATGTGGAACGGCTCAGGGTCAAGATGTTCGTCCTGGTGTCGATCCTGACCAGCGCGGCGGTGGCCTTTGTGGGGATCATCGGGTTTATCGGCCTGGTGGGACCCCATGTGGCGCGGATGCTCGTCGGTGAGGACCAGCGTTACTTTATGCCTCTTTCGGCAGTCTTCGGCGCCGCGCTGCTTTTACTGGCATCAATAGGGAGCAAGATCGTTTCACCCGGGGCGATACTGCCCATCGGCATCGTTACCGCCCTCATCGGCGTACCGTTTTACTTTTCCCTGATCCTCAAGAGTAAAAGAGGGTGGCTGTAATGATTGATATTGTTGGGCTGACTTTTGGATATAAGGAACAAATCATATTAAATGGCATCAGCTTTGAGGCCAAACCGGGGGAGATCACGGCCGTAATCGGCGCCAACGGGATCGGAAAATCCACCCTTTTAAAAAATGTTTGCGGGCTGTTAAAGGGAGACGGCACGGTCAAGATCTGCGGCAAGCCTTTGAAGGATTACCGGCGCAACGAACTGGCCGGCCGGGTCAGCTACCTTGCCCAGGACACGGTTTCCCATGTGCTGCTTACCGTATTTGAGGTCGTTTTGCTTGGCCGTATCGAACGGTTAAGCCAAAGGATCGCCGATGAAGACATCCGGGCGGTGGAGGCGGTATTGCGTAGGCTGGGCATCGAGTCTCTCGCTTTTCGGTTCATCGGCGAACTGTCGGGCGGGCAGCGTCAGCTGGTTTTTATCGCCCAGGCTCTGATCCGGAACCCGAAGGTGCTGATTATGGACGAGCCGACAAGCAATCTCGACCTGAACTATCAATTCCAGATCATGGAACTAATCAAAGAACTTACGGTCACCGAAGGCCTGACTACCCTTATAACGCTTCACCAGCTGGAACTGGCCGCCCGGTTTGCGGAAAAGATTATTGTGCTTGACGACGGACGTGTTTACGGAAACGGCGCCCCGGCTGAAGTATTGACCAAGGCCATGTTGCGGGAGGTATACAAGATGGACGTGGAAATCGTGAACAGCGCGGGAGCGATCCACATCGTCCCGATCTGCCGGCATGTAAGTTAGAATGCAGGACCCTGTCCCGCCCGGGACAGGGTCCTGGGGATATAAACTTCGATATACAGCAGAATCAAGGCAAATAAAAACCCCCGTTTTCTGTCAAAGCGAGGGTGGGTTAACTATTAGTTCAGCTCAGCCTTCAGCTTCCTGACAGTATCAAGGTCCAATCCGGTTATCTCCGCCACTACGTCTTCCGGCAGCTCCTTTTTCAGGGCCGCCCTGGCGGTGTCCAATGCTTTTTTCATTACTCCTTCTTTAATGCCTTCTTCTCTGATCCACTGCTCTATCTGGGTCATTTTCAACACCTCCAGCAGCTTCTTTTTGTAATATTCGGATATGAACCGGTCGGTTACCGCCACCAGCGCGCCGATGACGAATGTCTTGGTTTCCCCGGCCATGTGCTTAGCCAGTTCCACAGCCTGCACGGCCAATTCGTCCTCGGTTGATTCGCTCTTCATCAAGGGCAGGAAGATCAACTTTAGTATGTCTTCTTCATCCAGTGGCTCCTGCTTTTCGATTTTTTGGTGCAGTTCGCGGTATTCTTTGTCTCCGTCATAATCTTTCATGTAGACGTTGGTAACTTTGTAGGAGACAGATCCTCTCTCTAATTTATCAGGGGCTTCATTGACCCGTCCGGAGTAGATTACGGCGGTGTTTATGTTCCGGTCATCCCGGTTAATCAATCTGGCATCATACAGGGCAAATCGCTTCAGCGCGTCTGCTGTTACTTTGGTCGTAAATTCCAGGTGCAAAAGGGTGTCATCTTCCAGCAAAAAGATGTAGTCGGTCCGGTTTTCCTTTACCTCTACAACAGGCAGGACGGTGGGTATCACTCCTATGATCCTGGGAGTGTGCAAACCGAATATTTTGAGTGTCTTATCTTTAAATGTTTCGGCCACTGCTTTCATGATTACGTCGTTGGCCTGTCTGGTTACCTCCGCTTCCATTTTCCCACACCTTCTTTGGCGTTATTATACCGCATCCGCCTGACGGTGAAAAGGGGCTGATAATGATGAAGGCGTGTGGCAGTTCCTCAAACAACGATATTGAAAGAATAAAAAATATAAACCACTATGTTGCCATCATACTGAAAAATAATGTGCCGCGTTACGTTATTATTGAGTTCAGCCAATACCAATCAATGCAATTTGCAAGCACAGTAGTTGGCCTTTCATAAAGCAATTACCGCAAGAAACAGGAAAGCATTAAATATATACAAAAATCAGGGTTTATGCTATAATCCTTTTACCAAAACAAAATACAGCAATATCTCTTAAAACCACGAAGGTTGAGGTTATTCGCCGGGGGCGGATCTCTTTTGCGTGGTTTTTTTGTGTTTACCGGACGGGGATATGATTAAATGTTGGTTTTGGATCAAAAATAACGCGAGGTAATGACGATGTTATTCTTCTGGAGATTGTTCACCCTGCTGCAAGGCTCCTACCACCATATTGCCGGCAAGGTCGGCCTGGGGATCCTGATTACCGCCACCTTTGTGGGCCAGGCCCTGGCCGTGGCCGCCGGCCTCAAGATTGTTTTCTATCAGCAAAGCCTGGACGGTCTGGGGCTGCAGCTGCTGATCATCGGACTGCTGGTGCTGCTGCGGGGGGTGCTCCACTGGCTGAGCGAAATCTACGGCATGCGGATCGCTTTCCTGGTTAAAAGCAAGATCAGGGAGCGGCTGTTCCAGCACATCTTAAACCTGGGACCGGGCTACCAGGAAAAGCGCCGCAGCGGCGACCTGCAGGCATTGCTGACCGACGGGGTGGAGTCCCTGGAGCCGCTGCTGACCGGCTACATCCCCCAACTGCTGGTGGCTTTTTTCGGTTCCGGTCTCATCGCCCTGTACATATTCAGCCTGGACCCGGTGGTGGGGGTCATCGCCCTGGCGGGCATTCTCATCACGGTGGTGTTCCCCCAGCTGATGAGCAGGCGGGTGGGCAAAATAATGCTGGATTACTGGCAGTCCCACGCCCGTTTGAATGCGCATTACATCGACGCCATGCAGGGCATGCCCACTCTGAAAATGTTCAATGCCGGCGGAAGAAAGGGCCGGGAACTGGCCCGGGAGGCCTGGGGGCACTACCGCCATTCCATGCAGGGGTTGGGCATTTCACTGCTGGATTCCGCCGTGGTTAAATGGGCCGCCGCCGCCGGCTCGGCCCTGGCCGCCGGCGTGGGGGCGCTCAGGGTCAGCACCGGCGACATGCCTCTGGCGGAACTGTTCGTGGTTCTTTTTCTGTCGGTGGAGTGCTTCCGGCCCCTTAACGACCTGATTATGCTCTGGCACCGCAGTTTTTTAGGCGTTGCCGCGGTCAGGGGCATATTTAACATCATGGACACCGCTGTCGACATCCGGGACCAGACCGGGGAAACCGGCGGGGAAACGGAAACCTGCGCCCGGCCGGGGATCGAGTTCCTAAGTGTCACCTTCGGCTATGCCGGTGGACAGAGGCCGGCGGTGCAGGACGTCTCCTTCCGGGTGCACCCCGGGGAAACGGTGGCCGTGGTGGGCAAGTCGGGTTCCGGCAAATCCACCCTGGTGAACCTGCTGCTGCGTTTTTTCGATCCCCAAACGGGTTCGATCCTGCTCAACGGGCGGGATATCAGGGACTACCCTCTGGCGCTGCTGCGCAGCCAGATTGCCGTCGTGTTCCAGGATACCTATCTGTTTTACGGCACCGTGGCTGAAAATTTAAGCGTCGCCCGCCCCGGAGCCGCCAGGGAAGAATTGGAGCGGGCCGCCCGGCTGGCCCACGCCCATGACTTCATCATGGCTCTGCCGAACGGCTACGATACCCAAATCGGGGAACGGGGAGTGCGGCTTTCCGGGGGGCAAAAACAAAGGCTGTCCATTGCCAGGGCCATATTGAAGGACGCCCCGTTGCTGATTCTGGACGAGGCCACCTCCAACGTGGACGGGGCCAGCGAAAAACTGATCCAGGCCTCCCTGGAACAGCTGGTTCAAAACAGGACCACCATCATTATCGCCCACCGGCTGTCCACCATCCAGGGCGCGGACCGCATCATCGTCCTGGACGACCGGCGGGTCAGGGAGACCGGCACCCACGGCGAATTGCTGGCGGCCCGGGGCGTTTACGCGCAGCTGACCGGGCTGCAGCATGGTTAATGAGAGGGGGAACGGCTTTGAGCGGTATGCTGGCCAGACTTCACCTGGCGGGTTTTGCCAAGCTTTTGGTATACCTGCGGCCTTATTGGAAGGGCATAGCCATTTCCGTAAGCAGCGGCACTTTTCATCACCTGTTTGCCATAGCCGGGACGGCCCTGGCCGCCTACCTGGTGGGGCTGGCGGCCACGGGGGGCGGCCGGGAGCAGATTTGGCCCTTTTTGCCGGTGCTGGCCCTGCTGGTGACATTGCGGGTGCTCATGTACTTTGCCGACATGTACGTGGCTCACGAAGTGGCCTTCCGGATCCTGGTGGAATTCAGGATCAAGATTTATCAAGCGGTGGAAAGGGTGGCCCCGGCCTACCTCCTGAACATGCGTTCCGGCCAGCTGGCCTCCACCCTGATGGCCGACACCGAAGTGCTGGAGTGGTTTTTCGCCCACACCGCCGGGAGTTTTCTGGTGGCGGTGCTGGTTTCGCTGGTCACCCTGTTCATGCTGGGCCTGGTGCACTGGCTGCTGCCCCTGGCGGTCCTGCCCTGGATGATTGTGCTGTTCAGCGTGCCTTTCTGGCTGCGGGCCAGGGCCGACCGGCAGGGCCGGGACACCCGGGAGAAACTGGCGGAGATCAACTCCGAAGCGGTGGACGGAGTGCAGGGGTTGCGGGAGATTATATCCTTTAATTACGAAAGAGGTTTTCTGGACCGGCTGCGGCTTTACTCCGACCGTTTGGGACACAGTCTGATTGTTTACGGCAAAAGGCTGGGTATTGAAGGAGCCATGCTGAATATTTTTTCCTCCCTGGCGATAATTTGCGTACTGGGACTGTCGGCCTATTTAATTGTCAACGGCCGCATGGAATACAGCTGGCTGCCGGTGGCGGTAATCCTGTCCGTCAGCATCTTTATCCCTATTCTGGAGATAGCGAACATGGCCAGAAATTTCGGTATTATTACGGCGGCCATCGACCGGGTTTATGCTGTGATGGAAACGCCGGAAACGGTGCGGGACTCGGCGGCCGGCGCGCCGGCCGCCGCTCCGAAAGCGGAAATATCCTTCGGCGAGGTGTGGTTCCGCTACCGGGATGAACTGCCCGACGTGCTGAAGAATGTAAGCTTCACCGTGGCTGAAGGGGAGACCGTGGCCCTGGTGGGCCATTCCGGAGCGGGCAAAACCACCTGCATCAACCTGCTGCAGCGGTTTTGGGACGTGCGGCGGGGCGGTATTGCCGTCGGCGGCATTGATCTGCGGGAGCTGCCCCTGGAGTATCTGCGCGGTTTGATCACCGTGGTGCCCCAGGACATTTATCTGTTCAACACGTCAATTATGGAGAACATCAGGCTGGGCAAGCCGGAGGCCACCGCGGAAGAGGTGCGGGAGGCCGCCCGGGCGGCTTATATAGACGAGTTTATCACCGGGCTGCCGGATGGATATGACACGGTGGCCGGGGAGCGGGGCGTTAAAATGTCCGGCGGGCAGAAGCAGCGGATCGCCATTGCCCGGGCGCTGCTGAAGAATTCTCCCATCCTGATCATGGACGAGGCGCTGTCCAGCCTGGACACCGAAAACGAAAGGCTGCTGCAGGAATCCATTAAAAACCTGCGCCGGGGCCGGACCACCATCATCGTGGCCCACCGGCTGTCCACCTTCCGGGACGCCGACAAACTGGTGGTTTTGAACAACGGGGAGGTAGTGGAGACCGGAACCCACGCGGAACTGATCAGAAAGGGCGGATACTACAGCGATTTTATATCCTCCCAGGCCGCGGCCGCAGGTTGAGGCATGAGACACAGTAATTAAAGGAATGGAGTGGGGATTGAAATGTTAAAAAAGATTGCGCTGCTTGGCGTATTCATTATTTTAGCCGTCATAGTCAGCGGCTGCGGCGGCGCCGGTTCTGAGGGAACCGGCGATAACGGCGGTGCGTCGGAAAAGGTTTTAACTATTTCCTGGACTCAGGACGTGGGTGATTTGAACCCCCATATGTATAGTCCTAGTCAAATGTTTGCCCAGGACTTTGTTTATGAGTCGCTGGTGGAGTATGGAGAAGGCGGGGTCATTAAACCGCATTTGGCGGAAAGCTGGACTATTTCTCCCGACGGCAAGGTATATACCTTCAAGCTGCGTCAAGGGGTTAAATTCTCCGACGGCAGCGATTTTAACGCCGCCGTGGCTAAAAAGAACTTTGACGTAGTGCTGCTCAACCGGGATGAACACAATTGGCTGGAGCTTGTGAACCAGATTGATCAGGTAAATATTGTCGATGATTATACCATCGACGTGGTCTTTAAGAATCCGTATTACCCGGCGCTGCAGGAATTAAGTTTGATCAGGCCGTTGCGGTTCCTGGGGGAGGCGGGTTTCCCGGATGACGGGAATACCGCTGAAGGGATCAAGGCTCCCATCGGCACCGGTCTTTGGGCGCTGGAAGAATACAAACCAAACGAATACGCGGTGTTTGCTAAAAACCCGTACTATTGGGGCGCCCAGCCCAAGGTTGACAAGGTGGTGGTTAAAGTTATTCCCGACGGTGAAACAAGGGCCATGGCCTTTGAAAAACAGGAAATTGATTTAATTCACGGCAGCGGGTTGATTAGCCTGGATTCATTCAAGCAGTTCAGGGATTCCGGCCAATACCGGACCATGATTTCCGAGCCTTTAAACACCAAAGCGCTGGCTCTTAACTCCAACCGGGGCCCCACCGGGGAACAGGCGGTCAGGATAGCGTTACAGCACGGCGTCAATAAACAATCCTTGATTGACAATATCCTATACGGCACCGAAGTCAAAGCGGATACGCTGTTTTCACCGCAGTTCCCCTATTGCGACCTGGGACTGCAGCCGTATGAGTACGATGTGGAAAAAGCCAACTCCATTCTGGAATCGGCGGGGTGGGTGCTGCAATCCGGCCGGGAATTCAGAGAAAAGGATGGCCAACCGTTGGAACTGGAGCTGTGTTTCGACAGCGCCGATAATGTGCAAAAAGCAATCGCCGAAGCATTGCAGGGTGAATTTAAAAAGATTGGCGTTAAGCTGCTGCTGGTGGGGGAAGAAAGCCAATCCTATTATCAAAGGCAAAAGGACGGCAACTTCCACTTGATTTTCGCCGACACCTGGGGCGCTCCCTATGATCCCCATTCCATGGTGTCCTCCATGCGCACACCTGCTCACGCCGATTACCAGGCCCAGTCGGGTTTGCCCATGAAGGCGGAAATTGACGCCAAGATAGCCGAGGTACTGATCAGCACGGATGAAAAGGCCAGGCAGGATCTTTACAATTATATTTTAAGCACATTGCACGAACAGGCGGTATATTTACCTCTCTCTTACGGGACAAATATCGCGGTTTATCACGACAATGTCTCCGGGGTAAGCTTTGACCCGCAGACGAACAGGATTCCATTGGCCAACGTTGATATTAATTAGCGGCGCCAAGGTGGGGAGGGGCCATGGGTAAGTATATTGTCAGCCGGATCATCAGTCTTGTCCCTGTGCTGCTGGGGATCTCTCTCCTCACATTTATCCTGATTCAGCTCGTACCGGTGGACCCGGCCGAAGTGTATTTGCGGTTGTCGCAAATACCCCCCACCGACGAGGCGGTGGCCGTTACCAGGGCGGAGCTTGGTTTGGACAAGCCGCTGCAGCAGCAGTATTTTGACTGGTTGGGGAAAGTGGCGCGGCTGGATTTCGGGAGCTCATTCGTCACCAAAAAGCCGGTGCTGGATGAGCTGCTGCACTGCTTTCCCGCCACCATCAAATTGACGGCGGCTGCGGTGCTGATTGTACTGCTGATTAGTATCCCTTTGGGCGTGCTGTCTGCTTTATACAAAAATACGGTTATCGATCAGCTGTGCAGAATATTTGCGTTTATCGGCGCTTCCATGCCGAATTTCTGGCTGGGCTTCGTGTTGATTTACTTCCTGTCCTTAAAACTGGATCTGCTGCCCGTTTACGGCAGGGGCACGCTTGCTCACCTGGTGCTGCCGGCTACGACTTTGGCGCTGGGCTCGGCAGCCGTTTACACCAGGCTTTTGAGAACCAGTATGCTGGAGAACTTAAAGCAGCATTTTGTTCTGTACGCCAGAGCCAGGGGTTTGAAGGAAAGAATAGTCGTGGTCAGACACATTATGAAGAATGCGCTGATACCGGTGGTGATCGCCTTCGGCATGACTCTGGGGCATATGCTGGCCGGCAGTGTGATTGTGGAAAATGTCTTTGCCTGGCCCGGGGTGGGCAGGTATATAGTTTCTTCAATATTCAACCGGGATTACCCGGTCATTCAGGCGTATGTGTTGTTTATGGCGGTGATATTTGTCTTGCTGAATCTCATCGTGGATATTGTTTGCGGCCTTTTGGATCCCAAAATCAGGTTGGGATGGGATAAATAATGGAACTACGGGGGAATTTCAAAGGGCTCTGGCAAAACAAATTGACCGGCCTGAGTTTGATCATCCTGGGGGTGATTTTTCTGGCCGGTATTCTGGCGCCGGTACTGGCCCCCAATGACCCCACCCTGGTAAGTCTGGAAAATAAGTTCCTGTCACCCAGTGCCCAATTTCCTCTGGGTACTGATCATCTGGGCCGGTGTATTCTATCCCGGCTTATGTACGGCGCCATGGTCTCTTTGGGTTCCGCGCTGCTGGTGATGGTGATCACCGCCATAATCAGCGTCGCCGTGGGCACGTTTTCGGGATACCGGGGGGGATGGGTCGACAGTTTGCTGATGCGGCTGTGCGACGTGTTCCTGGCCTTTCCCAACCTGGTGCTGACACTGGTGATTGTGGGGATGCTGGGACCCGGTCTGATCAATGTCATCATCGCCATGGTGGCGGTGCAATGGGTCTGGTACGCCAGGATAATCAGGGGGATGGTGCTGGGTTTAAAGGAACGCAGCTTTGTTTTGTCGGCCCGGGTTGCCGGTACGCCGCCCTGGCTCATCGTGATCAGACATATTTTACCTAATATCGTCCCTTATATTGTGGTGCTGGCGACCCTGGATCTGGGCATGGTGATTTTGCACATTTCCGGCCTGTCGTTTTTGGGATTGGGGGTGCAGCCGCCAACTCCCGAGTGGGGGGCGATGCTTAATGACGCCAAACAGTTTTTAAGAAGCGACCCTAAATTAATCATGTTCCCCGGCACTATGATTTTGCTGGTGGTTATATCCTTTAACCTGTTGGGTGACGCCTTGCGGGATATGATTGAAATCCACGAAAGTTGAGCGGTGGAGGATGAATGAACAAGTAGTCCTGGATTTAAAAAATTTTCATGCTTATTTGCCCGGTAAACGCGGGGTGGTCCGGGCGGTAAACGGCATCAGCCTGCAAATCGCCAGGGGTAAAGTATTGGGGCTGGTGGGTGAAAGCGGCTGCGGCAAATCCATCACCTGCTTGTCACTGTTGGGTTTAACCGGTGAAAACGGCTGGGTTTTAACCGGCGAGGCCCGAATGCAGGGAAAGAACCTGCTGTCCCTGGATGCCGAAGCAATCCGGCGCTGCAGGGGAAAAGAGATCGCCATGATCATGCAAAACCCCATGGCGGCGTTCAATCCCCTGGCCACCATCGGACAGCATTTTACAGAAACAATCCGCAGCCATTTACCGCTGCCTGAAAAAGCAAGCCGGGAATTGGCGGTTAAATACCTTGGCTATGTCGGCCTGCCTCAGCCTGAAAAACTATTGGGCCAATACCCGTTCCAGTTGAGCGGCGGCATGCTCCAGCGGGTCATGATTGCCATCGCCCTGGCCCTGGAACCCAAAGTGCTGATTGCCGACGAGCCCACCACTTCATTGGACGTGACGGTGCAGCGCCAGATTCTGGGGCAACTGATCCAATTAAAGGAAAAAGCGCGGACGGGAATGCTGCTGGTATCGCATGATTTGGGTGTGATTGCCCAAATGGCCGACGAAGTGGCGGTAATGTACTGCGGATATATTGTGGAACTGGCCGACGTGGAGCGGTTGTTTAATGAGCCGCTCCATCCCTATACCAGGGCTCTGCTGGCCTCAAAGCCCCAAATGCGGAAAAAACCTTTGCAAGCAATCGGCGGGCAGGCGCCTTCCTTGTTGAATCTTGCCCCAGGTTGTCCATTTTTTGCGCGGTGCGGTGAAAAGAGCCGTCAATGTTCCCATTATAGTCCGGAGCTAATCCAATATGACCGCCGGCACCGGGTGGGGTGCGCCAAATACGCGGCGAAGCAAGGGATGTTGCAGCATGGCTTTGCTTGAAGTCCATCAAGTCTCCAAAACTTTTAAATCCGGACATTTTTGGGGCGGAGGCAGAGTTATCGAAGCTGTCAAGGACCTCTTCCTGACCATTGACGAAAGCGTGTGCCTGGGACTGGTGGGTGAAAGCGGCTGCGGCAAGACCACGCTGGGACATATTATTTTAGGCTTGGAGCCGCCCCAGACGGGTCAGGTAATATTTCAGGGCCGGGATTTTTATAAAGCCCCGGCCCGGGAGAAAAAAGAACTGCGGAAAGATCTGCAGGCGGTATTCCAGGACTACAACAGCGCCCTTAACCCCAAATATTCCGCGGGGGCGGCCATTGGTGAACCCTTGAGGAATTATTTAAGGCTAAGCCCCGGGGAGGAGAAAAAAAGAATTCAAGCGTTGTTGGAGATGGTGGGCTTGAACCCGGAAGATATGCATAAGTATCCTTTCCAGTTTAGCGGCGGCCAGCTGCAAAGGATTAACATTGCCAGAGCTCTGGCGTTAAATCCCAAACTGATAGTTTTGGACGAGGCGGTCAGCAGTTTGGATGTTTCCGTGCAGGCACAGATTTTAAACCTGCTGGCGGAGTTGAAAAAGGAATTAAATCTTTCGTATTTGTTTATTTCGCACGATATAGAAGCGGTTTACTATTTATCCGACGCCATTGCCGTGATGTATCTGGGGCGGATAGTGGAACTGATCAATGATATATCGGTTTTTGATCAGCTTGCCCATCCGTATGCCAGGAAACTTTTGTCCTCCGTCCTGGGCATCCATCCTCATTTGAAAAAGGATTTAAGCGCGGCCTTCGACGAGCTGCACATAAAGCCCGCCAGGACGGCGGGCTGCGATTATATTAACCGGTGCGACGTTAAAGAACAGCGGTGTTGCGAGGAAGAACCGGCTTTAATCAGCGTATCCGAAGGCCATCTGGCAGCGTGTCATATGATCAGAAGATAATCTGAGCACAAGCGGTGAGGCAGTGGTTTGCTGCGTTCCTGTAGGGCAAAAGAAACATTAATTGACAGCATTTTTTCCTAATGGTAATCTATAATAAATTACAACTAAATAATTTCATAAAACAAGTGATACTTGTGATGAAGTAGAGAGGGAAGCCGGTGAAAATCCGGCACGGACCCGCCACTGTGAAGGGTAGTCAAGCTGCAAAGCATGTCACTGCCCGGTACTTAGCCCAGTGTTAATTAATCAATAAACCTGATAATAGCCGAGTACCGGATGGGAAGACGCAGTTTTGGCAATGACCCGAAGTCAGGAAACCTGCTTGTTTTAACCCAATATCTTGCCCACGTGGATTTGGGATAAGAGTTATTTTTGTTGCCCTGGTTCTATTTTGGGGTACCCTTTTACTGCGCATGTGGCTAAAAGGAATAAATATATACAATAAGAAGAGTCTGTGCTATAATCCTTTTAGCAAAACATTATACAGTAATATTAAAACATCTCTAAAAACCACGAAGGTTGAGATTATTCGCCGGGGGGCGGATCTCTTTTTCGTGGTTTTTTTATTTACCGGATTTGAAAATTTATATGACCTGAAAGGGGAGTAAACATTGGATATTCAAAAAAGAATCGAAAACTACTGGCAAGGCCGTTCCGACAGCTACAGCAAGCACATCCTGGAGGAAATGAACAGCTTTAAAAAAGACGCCTGGACCGAACTGATCGACGAGCACCGGCCGGAGGGAAAACCGTTAAAAGTGCTGGATATCGGCACCGGCCCGGGCTTTTTTGCCCTGCTGCTGTCCGGCATGGGCCACCGGGTTACCGCCATCGATTGCACCGACAACATGCTGGCGGAAGCCGGGAATAATGTCCGGGCGGCGGGGTACGATGTGGAGTTTCATAATATGGACTCCCATCAACTGGATTTTGCCGATGGGACATTCGACCTGATTATCTGCCGGAACCTGACCTGGACTCTGCGGGATCCCCTGCAGGCATACCGGGAGTGGCACAGGGTGCTGAAGCCCCGGGGGCGGCTGCTGGTGTTTGACGCCAACTGGCATATGCGCCTGTTTGACCCCGAAATGGACAGGCTGTACCGGGAGGACCTGGCGCGGGCCAGGCAGATGGGCTTCCCGGACCGCCACGCCGATGTGAACATGGAAGAAAGCGACGATATCGCCCGGAATTTATACCTCAGCGGCCGCTGGCGCCCTAAGTGGGATGCCGGCGCGCTGCTGGATTGCGGCTTCGGCAAAGTATTTGTTGACGCCGACATCAGCCGGCGGGTGCGGGATGAAAAGGACAAGGTGCTGTACCGGTCCACACCCATGTTCATGGTGGGGGCGGAAAAGAAGGATGATTAGATAAAATTTGCGGCGGGGTAAGGTGTTTGAGAGCCCGGTTGAAGGGGAGTGGTCAAAATCAAAAAATTTTTCTTTCAGCGTCTTCTTACCCTCATACCGGTGCTGCTGGGCGTTTCCCTGATTACCTTCGCTTTGATCAATTTTACCTCCGGAGACCCGGCGGAAATTGCCATCCGGGCTTCCGGGGTGCAGCCCACGCCGGAGTCCGTGGCAGCCATGCGTCAAAAACTGGGGCTCAATGACCCGGTATACCTGCAATATTTAAACTGGCTCTGGCAGGTGCTGCATTTTAATTTCGGCGCCTCTTTCAGCACCGGCCTACCGGTGGCGGAGGAACTCTTGCTGCGTTTTCCCGCCACCCTGGAGCTGGCTTTATCCGCTTTGGTCTGCATGCTGCTGATTGCCCTGCCGCTGGGGATTCTGTCGGCCGTTTTCCCCAATTCCCCGCTGGATTATGTTGGCAGATTTTGCGCTCTGGCGGGGGCGTCCATGCCCGGTTTCTGGCTTTCCCTGCTCTTAATTTATTATCTGGCGGTAAAAGCAAATCTGTTTCCCGTTGTGGGCACGGGAGGCATCAACCACCTGATCCTGCCCGCCTTTACCCTGGGTTTCGGGCTGGCGGCCCCCTATATCCGGCTGCTGCGGGCCAGTATGCTGGAAGTGCTGGAAAAGGATTTTATCAACGGGGCCCGGGCCAAAGGCTTGACGGAAAAAATGGTGATTGGGCGCCATGCTTTGAAAAATGCCCTCTTGCCCTCGGTGACCCTGCTGGGGATGAATTTCGGCGGCTTACTGGGCGGCTCTTTTATCGTGGAATTCATTTTTTCCTGGCCCGGCATCGGTAAATATGCCGTGGACGCCATCTTTATGAAAGACTATCCGGTGATTCAGGGTTATGTGCTTTTGATGGCCGTGGTTTTTGTGCTGGTGAATTTTATCGTGGATATTTGCTATGTTTATCTGGACCCCCGGATCAGGCTTAGTTGAACAAGGAGCTGCGGTATGCTGAAAAGATTTTGCCGGGAAAAGGCGGCCCTGGCCGGGCTGGTTATTATCGCTGTTTTTGTCGCCGCGGGGCTGCTGGCTCCCTGGATCGCTCCCGCCGATCCCACGGCGGTAAATGTGGGGTATAAACTGCTGCCGCCCTCTGCGGATTTTCCGCTGGGCACCGATCAATTGGGCCGGTGTATTTTTTCCCGTTTAATTTATGGAGCCCGGACCTCTCTTTTTTATGCCCTGCTGGTAATGGCCATTATCCTGGCCATCAGTATTCCCGTGGGCACACTGGCGGGCTATGCCGGCGGTAAATTGGATAATTTCATCATGCGGGTGATCGATATTCTGCTGGCCTTTCCCAGCCTGATTCTGTCCCTGGCCATAGCCGGGCTCATGGGGCCAGGCATGACGCACCTGTTGATTGCCCTGGCGGCGGTGTGGTGGATTGGCTATGCCCGGATTATCCGGGGCATGGTGCTTCAAATCAAAGAAAGGGATTTCGTGCTGGCGGCAAAAGCCTGCGGCGCTTCCCGGTTCCAGGTGGTTTTCCGGCATATACTCCTGAATGCCCTGTCGCCCATCATGGTCTTGGCCACCCTGGAAATAGGCTCCATTATCCTGGCCATATCCGGTCTCTCCTTTCTGGGCTTGGGAGCCCAGCCCCCCACTCCGGAATGGGGCGCCATGTTAAGCGACAGCAGGCCGTACATCCAGGCGTCCCCCAATTTAATGCTCTTTCCCGGGCTAACCATTATGATTGTGGTGATGGCCTTCAATTTTTTGGGGGAAGGCTTGAAGAATGCCGTTCACCTGCAAAATACCGGCGGGAAGGAGAGGGGCTGGTGAAAGATGTGCCGGTTTTGGAAGTGGAAAATTTCAGCGCTTATTTTCACCAATCCGGTCAGATGATTAAAGCGGTGGATGACATCAGCTTTCGGGTCTATCCCGCCGGCGTCACGGCCCTGGTGGGGGAAAGCGGCTGCGGAAAAACGGTGACGGCCCTGTCTGTATTGGGCCTCCTGAAGGCGCGGGGGGCGGAAACCAGGGGCGCAATCCGGCTTAAAGGACGGAATCTGCGGGAACTGACCGGGGAAGAACTGCGCCGTTTGCGGGGAAAGCAGATGGCCATGATTTTTCAGGACCCGCAAAATGCCTTAAATCCCGTCTTGAAGGTGGAAACCCAGGTCATGGAGGCCATTGCCTGCCATCAAAGGATTTCCGGTGCCGGAGCCAGGGAAATGGCCCTGGGGCTTTTGTCCCGGGTGGGACTTGCGGACCCCCGCGGGGTCCTGGCCAAGTATCCCTTTCAATTAAGCGGCGGCATGTGCCAGAGAGTGATGATTGCCATTGCCTTCGCTTTAAATCCGGACCTGCTCATTGCCGACGAGCCCACCACTGCACTGGACGTTACGGTGCAGGCCCAAATTTTGGCTGAATTGCGCCGGCTGAAGGATGAGTCGGGCGCCGGGATTATGCTTATCACCCATGACCTGGGGGTTGTGGCGGAAATTGCCGATTTGGTTTGCGTGATGAAGGAAGGGAAAATTGTGGAGTCGGGAACGGTTTTTGATATTTTCCAAAACCCCCGGCATTCCTATACCAAAAAATTGCTGAATTCCGTTCTGGCGGTTTAGGTCTCCAGGGGGTGACCAGAATATGGCTTTATTGGAGCTGGCGCACGTCACAAAGCATTACCGGAATACCCGGGCGGTGGAAGGGGTCAGTTTGTCACTGGAGCGAGGGGAAACCCTGGGGCTGGTGGGGGAAAGCGGCTGCGGCAAAAGCACCCTGGGCCGGCTGGCCCTGGGCTTGGAAGAAGCGGATGGAGGGCGGATTTTTTTCCGGGGCGCCGAGATTACCCGCTGGGGATATGACCGCTGGCGGGGTCTGCGCCGGGATATGCAGATGATTTTTCAGAATCCCCTTTCCTCTTTGAATCCCCTTTTTACGGTGGAAAAAATAATTGGCGAACCCCTGACCAATTATGAAAAAATATCCAGGGAGGAGATGAAGGTAAGAGTCGGAGAGATGATGACCCTGGCGGGCCTGGAACCCGGTCTGGCCGGACGGCGTCCCCATGAGCTAAGCGGCGGCCAGCGCCAGCGGGTGGGGATTGCCCGGGCGTTAATCTTAAAACCGGAACTGGTGGTATGTGATGAAGCGGTGTCCAGTCTGGATTTTATCATCAGGGGGCAAATCCTGGCTTTATTGAGGGAAATGAAGGAGCAATTTGGTTTAACTTATTTGTTTGTCGCTCATGATTTGGGAGCGGTGAAACAAATATCCGACCGGGTGGCGGTAATGTACCTGGGTAAAATTGTGGAAATCATCCGGGCGGACCGAATCAGGGAGGAGGCCTGCCATCCGTATACCCGGGCTCTTTTGGAGGCGATTCCGGTATCCGACCCGGCGCTCCGCAAAAACGGCCAAAATTTAATTAAGGGCGAGCTTCCCCAAGCCGGGGAGAGTATTCAAGGGTGCGGTTTTCACAGCCGCTGTCCTTACGCGGAACAGATTTGCCGTGAGCAGGCGCCGGTTTTGGAAAAGGTGAATCAGTTGCACCAGGCTGCCTGTCACCGGGCGCTCCGGCTTTCTTAAGCATTTTTTATCATCATGACATTCTATATGAGGAAAGGAGCAAGAATTAATGTCCAAGCAGTTGATTAAAATCTTTGCGCAGCGGCGGGTATTTTTATTATCCCTGCTTGTTCTGCTGATGGTTTTTGGCGCGGGCTGCGGCGGCGGCCGGCAGGAGGCCGGGGAAAAAGCAGCGCCGGCGCAAGAACTGGTGGTGGCGGTTTCCGGCGACGTGGGGGTTGACCGGTTGGATGCCGCTTCTTACGAAGGGCTGATTCAGGCCTATCCAATGATCTACGACGGACTGGTGGAATACGGCGAGAAGGGGGAAATCCTGCCCGCCCTGGCGGAGTCCTGGGATATTTCCGGGGATGGGACAGTATACACCTTTCACCTGCGGCAGGGGGTCAAATTCTCCGACGGCACGGACTTTAACGCCGAGGCGGCCAAGTTCTCCATGGAAAGATGGTATGGCGATCCGGCCAATGCTTCTTTAAGCGTGTCCAATGCCCTAAAGAAAGCGGAGGCGGTGGACCCTTACACTTTACAGCTGACCTTTGACAAGGTTTATTATCCCTTTTTGTCGGAACTGACCTATCCCCGGCCGGTGCGGATGATTAGTCCCACGGCGGTGGAGCCCCAGGGAGATCCCAAGGGGAAATTTATCAAAGCCATCGGTACCGGAGCCTGGATGGTGGACAGTTATACCAGGGAGCAGCAGGCGGTGCTGGTGCCCAATCCCAACTACTGGGGTACTAAACCTTCCCTGGCCCGGATTGTGCTGAAAGTTGTCCCCGATCCCCAATCCCGGGTGCTGGCCCTGCAGAGCGGGGAAGTGGATCTTGCCGGCGGGGGCATGGGCCGGATACCCCTGGAAAGCATTTCCACCATTAAAGAACAGGACAGCTTGACAATGGAGACGACCTCCAGCAGTACCTCCTATTTTCTGGTTTTTAATTATCAAAACCGGTTTTTGCAGGATCTGCGGGTCAGAAAAGCCGTCAACCTGGCGCTGAACAGGCAGACTATGGTGGATAATCTGCTGGGGGGAGTGGGGCGGCCGGCCCAGGGTCTTTTTCAGTTTACGGTTCCCTATGTCACCGAGGCCAACAACAAATGGTACGCGTATGATCAGGCGCAGGCCGGGGAGCTTTTGCGGGAATCCGGCTACCGGGATCAGGACGGGGACGGAATCCTGGAGAAAAACGGCCAGCCCCTGGAATTGAATCTGGTTTTTCAGAACCAGGAGTATCCCGAATGGAAGACCATGTGCGAATTTGTGCAGGGGGAATTAAAAAACTGCGGCATTAAAGTAAACCTGCGGATGCTGGAATCCAACGCTTATTACGACGCCCTCTGGGAGAACAGGCAGTATGACATGATTATTTACCGCACCTATTCGGACTCCTGGAACCCCCACGGCTTTTTGTTGGGCCTGTTCCACCAGGCGGGGGAAAAGCCGGCCGTGGCCTGGGCCGATCCCGCACTGGAGAAATTAATAGATGAAGTGATGCCCCTGATGGACGAAAAGGAAAGGCAGGCCAAATACGATCAAATTTTTGCCAGGATGTATCAGGAAGCGGTGTGCGCTCCTCTTTATTATCCCGATGAAATATTTGTCATGAATAAGAAGGTGACGGGGTTTGCCTTCGGCGCCAATTCTTATTCCCCGGTGAGATGGGAAGCCTTGCAGGTGCAGTGACAATCCGGGCCGGAGTTTTGACCGGCCGGGTGGAAAAGACAGGCGACAATGCCGGAAGGGTGGAAATTGCATGGGGATGCAAAAGCGGATTGAAAATTATTGGGAGGGGGAGGCGGCCCAATATAGCGAGGGTGTCTGGAGGGAAATCAACGGTTTTAAAAGACAGGCCTGGACGGACCTGCTTGAGGAGCACCGGCCGCCGGGAAGTCCTTTGGAGGTGCTGGATATCGGCACCGGTCCGGGTTTTTTCGCCATCGTATTGTCCGGCATGGGCCACCGGGTGACGGCCATTGACTGCACCAATAACATGCTGGACGAAGCCCGCGGCAATACCGAAAAGGTAGGCCTGTCGGCCAAGTTCCTGAAAATGGACTCCCACCAGCTTTCTTTTGCCGATGGTTCCTTTGACCTTGTGCTTTGCCGGAATCTGACCTGGACCCTTCATGATCCCGGAGCGGCTTACCGGGAATGGTTCCGGGTGCTCAAGCCCGGGGGGCGGCTGCTGATTTTTGACGCCAACTGGAACCTGCGGCACACTGATCCGGCCTGGCAGCAAAAATATGAGGCGGACAAGCGGGAAGCGGCCAAACTGGGATTCCACCGCCGGGGACATGTGGACCAGGCGACGGGAGACCGGATTGCCAGGGATTTGTTCTTCAGCCGGACCCTGCGCCCCCAATGGGACGCCGGGGCTTTATTGGATACCGGTTTTCAAAAGCTGTTTATTGAAACGGATATCACGGACCGGGTTTGGGGGGAGGAAGAGAAGGCCTTGTACCGGTCAACCCCGATGTTTCTGGTGCGGGGAGAGAAGTAATCGGCACATCCATGCTTATCTTATAGAGGTGATAATTAATTATGTTGCAGACTAATTTAAAGATATTTTTGATGATTATAGTAGTATGCTTCCTGGCTGTAACCGGCTGCGCCAATAATAACGGTCAGCCAGGAGAAAATACGGACAGAACTGAGATTACCGTTACGGACCTGGAGGGCAGGTCAGTGACCTTGAATTATCCGGTGGAGCGGGTCATCCTGATGGAATCCTCGAAAACCGCCGAGTTTTCCGCCATTTGCGGTGACGGCTTCGCGGAAAAAATTGTGGGCTGGGACAACGATTTTAAGAACAACGCCGGCGACGGCTATCAGAACTACTTAAATAAGTACCCCCAACTGGCGGACATTCCCGATGTCGGCTCCCTGGACGACAGTACCTTCAGTATTGAAAAGGTAATCTCGCTGCAGCCCGACGTAGTCATCATGCACAGCTGGCAGTTCATGTGGTGCGGGGACGCCATCAAGGACGCCCTTGCCAAGCTGGAGCAGGCGGGGATACCTGTGCTGTTTGTCGACTTTTACATGGAGCCCATGACCAATTCCACCAGGAGCATGCTGCTGCTGGGCGAGATTATGGGAGAAAAACAGCGGGCTCAGGAGATCGTTGACTTTTACAATGACCGGGTCGATGCTGTATACTCCCGTCTGGCCGGGATTAACGGCAACAAGCCCGATGTATACATCGAATGCGCATCCAAGGGTCCGGATGATTACGGCATTTCTTATGGCAACGTGGGGTGGGGCTCCATCGTCAGCAAGGCCGGCGGTAATAATATCGCCGAACCGCCGCTGGGCGAAAAGAGCGAGGCCCTCAGTCCGGAATACCTGGTGGACAACAACCCGGACATTATCATCCTTACCGGCAGGCACTGGTCCACACCCGGGTCTTTGAGGCTGGGGTATGTTACTTCGCCCGACGAGGCGAGGAGCACCATGGAGCCCTTTATCCGGCGTCCGGGCTGGAATACGATAGACGCTGTGAAGAATAACAGGGTGTATGGCATTTACCATGGCTACTGCTTCAGCGTCTACAACTTCGCGGCGCTGGAGACCATGGCCAAGTGGTGCTACCCTGAAGAATTCAAGGATCTGGATCCCGATACCACACTGAAAGAGTATCACGACCGGTTCATGCCCATCGGCTATACGGGCACGTTCCTGTACCACTACAATTAGGCATATGGACAGTTGGTAAAAAACATGCCTGATCAGGAACTGCGCACTAAAGTGAACGTCTCGGGCGGGAAAATATACGGTGAGATCACCGGGCGGAAATATGTTTTGCTCCTGGCGATTGCGTCGGCCATCCTGTTCACCGTTATCGTCGACATCATGACCGGACCGGCGTCCCTCTCCATGGGTGAGGTCATATCGACCATCCTGTTCCCGGCGGCCGGCGGACAGTCCGTCCAGGTGATCGTGTGGACTTTCCGGCTGCCGGTGGCCCTTACGGCGGTTGTAGTCGGGGCCGCCCTGGGTGTCGCCGGCGCGAACATGCAGACCATCCTGAATAATCCCCTGGCCAGCCCCTATACGCTGGGCATATCCGCGGCGGCCGGGTTCGGCGCCGCCCTGGCCATCGTGCTGGGAGTGGGAGTGCTGCCCCTGGCGGATACGCTGCTGGTTCCGGCCAATGCGTTCTTGTTTTCCTTTGTCAGCTGTATGGCCATCTATGGTGTTACCCGGTTCAAGAAAGCGTCCACCGAGACAATCGTGCTAATCGGGATTGCCGTGCTGTTCCTGTTTGATGCGCTGCTGGCGCTGCTGCAGTACGTCGCCAATCCCATGCAGGTGCAGGCCGTTGTCTTTTGGCTGTTCGGCAGCCTGACCAAGATCACCTGGGAGACTTTAGGGATTACCGCGGCGATTCTGCTGCTGACGATACCTTTGCTGTGCATGGATGTTTGGAAGCTTACCGCCCTGAGGCTGGGTGACGAGAGAGCAACAAGCCTCGGCGTGAATGTTGAAAGATTGCGGCTTAAAGGACTTATTCTGGTTTCCATCCTTACCGCCACTTCGGTGGCCTTCGTGGGCACCATCGGTTTTGTGGGCCTGGTGGCCCCGCATATCGCCCGGATGCTGGTGGGGGAGGACCACAGGTATTTCCTGCCATTTTCCGCCTTGGTGGGCGCGCTGATGCTGTCCACGGCTTCGATCCTCAGCAAAGTGGTGGTCCCGGGGACCATTTTCCCCATCGGGATCCTGACTTCGCTCATCGGCGTGCCGTTTTTTGTCTGGCTGATCCTGTCCAAAAAGAAGGGATACTGGTGAATCTGGAGCTTCAAAACCTTAAGTTTGGTTACAATGCCAAGCCTGTGCTGGGCGGCGTAAGTTTCACAGCTGAGCCGATGATCACCGCGATCATCGGCCCCAACGCCGCCGGCAAATCCACTCTTTTAAAATGCATCTGCGGCATTCTCAAGCCCCGGGGGGCAATCTGGCTGGATGGAAAGCCCCTGGAGGACCACAACAGGGACGAAGTGCTGAAAGCCATCAGCTATCTGCCCCAGGAAACGGCGACCGGCGCCGTGTTGACTGTATTTGAAGCCGTCCTGCTGGGCAGGTTGAACTCGCTGGGCTGGAGAGTCCGGGCGGAAGACAAGGAGCTTGTGGCCGACACGCTGGCAAAGCTCGGGCTTGAAGAGCTGGCCAAAAGGCCTATTGACGAGCTCAGTGGCGGGCAGAAGCAAATGGTATCCATCGCCCAGTCCATCGTCCGCGGGCCTTCGGTGCTGCTGATGGACGAGCCCACCAATTCCCTGGACCTGCAGCGCCAGCTTGAACTGTTTGACGTGATCCGGGAGATCACCGGTGAGAATAAAATGACAACGGTGGTCGCCCTGCACGATCTCAATCTGGCCGCCAGGTACGCGGGCAAAGTGGTGCTGATGAACCGGGGCGGAGTTGAAGCTCAGGGCCGCCCGGCCGACGTAATCACCGAGGGGATGATCCGGACGGTTTACGGAGTCAACGCCAGGGTCACCCTGGACGAGGACGGCATACCCCAGGTTATTCCCGTCAATTCCGCGCGCAAAGGAGTCCTGGAAAGAATACCAATCCAAAGACAGCTATACGGCGGCAATGAACGCGGCGCTGCCCAACGCCAGAGAAGTGCCCCCCGACCGGACCGCTGATTATCTAAAAAAGGCCGGGTTCAAGGATATTGAGCAGGTTAAGCTGGACGACCTGGTCGAGATTCAGAAAAAACACATGCCGTTAAGGTACCGGATCAGCTACAAATACGGTTACTACGCGATCCATGGCCGAAAATAAAGCTTTGATCAACCGCAAGGCCACAGGCGCCGGTTTCTTATCCGAACCGGCGCCTGTACCATTCTCCCGCTGTTTTCACGGCGCCGCATATTATTGGCAGGCCGGGTGGATTGTTTTGGTGTCCGCTTTTTTAATTCATCGTGTCGCAAGGGCTCAAATTGTTAATTATTTCTTCCACATGGTCCCGCAATATGTTGGTATCCAGCGGGTTTCCGGAAAGGTTGGCCTGATTGATATCTGCGGAATAGTACAACACGGCGTCAATGCCAATTCCCTTGCCGTCTAGCTCTTGGCGTAGAACAGGCTCTGTTTTTTCATCCACTTTATTCAGAACAACAAAAAACTTTTTATGAGCCTCATCTGCCAATCTCCTGGCTTTTTCCGCCAGTAAAACCGATTCATAGGAGGGATCCACAACCATCAGCACCATATCTGCGCCTTCCAGGATGCCGCGACCGAAATGCTCAACTCCCGCCTCGGTATCCACTATGATCCAATCATTTTCATTTGTTTGAAGATTATTAATCAAGGACCGCGTTATTGAGCCCATGGGACAGGCGCAGCCCTCCATACTGTGCTCTATCTTGCCAATACGCAGGCTGCCCACCGGCCCATGCCAGTTAACGCATTCCAAAGGTAAATCCTCCAGAGTTAAACCTTCCTTGAAGAAGCTCACCTTTTCGTTCCTATCCCGCTCCAAAGAAGATAGAATTTTTGCCGTTACCGCCGGTTTGCCGCCCAGGGAGCCCATCAAAGTCATTGGCGGCGGTTCCTGACCCAGCATTCTTCCCAGACCGAGATTGGACTCGTCGGTGTCTACCACCAAGACCTTCCCCCGGTTACCCAGCGCTTTCGCCAAAAGAGTCACCAACGTGCTTTTACCGCTGCCCCCCCTGCCGCTCACTATAACTTTCGGCATTTTAACAACTCCTTTGTTTATTTTCTCGTTGGACCAAAAAAACCACAAAAACCACAAAAACCCCTTCCCAACCTTTCTGGTTGGGAAAAGGCCTCCGTGGCCCAATTTTATAACCAATGATTGTTTTTCTTGATTATTACCTTGCCTTTAAAGAAATTACTTCGGCAGGGCAAGATGTTACACAGAGTCCGCACCCGTAACACAATTGGGGGTCATAAAACAGATGACCGTTTATACTTTTACGTGCGCCAAAAACACATCTCTCCACGCAGTTAAGGCAATGGATGCATTTTCCCCGGTCGTCCCAAGCCACCACCCCCGCTTTTTGAACCCATTTGGAACGCCCGTATTTTAATAAGGCCTGCAGGTCATGACAGCAGCAGCTGCAGCAGGAACACAAAGCGTATTCCAGTTGACCGGGAGCTGAAATGGTTAAATGAATCAGTCCTTCCCTGTCCGCAATGGTTAAAATCTCTTGCCCTTCCTCGAGCGTGATGCGTTGCCCCACCCCTCGCTCCAACAGTTCCTCAGCGGATTCATTAAGGTTTATACAGGTATTTACGGGTTTGTGGCAATTCTGAAAGGTCAGCCGGCAGGAACATGGAATTAATACGCGCAGATACGCCCTGCTTAGGATGTCAAATGCCTCATCCGATGTAACAATAAGAGATTGGCCGGTGGCATGCAATAGTTCGTGATGTCTAAGGGCTTCCCCTGTTGTCATTACCCGGGAGGATGCTTTAAGCCGGCCTTTGGCTATATATTTGTCGTATATTTGCAATCTGGACTGCATGTAAAAATCTTCAGCCTTTTTGTGGTCGCCGCGGGATAAGTCTTTTAACCTGCCCTCTCCCAGGAGTGTGTTAAGAATACCGTAAAAACTTCGTGTTTTGAACTGTTCTTTATTTCGTGCAACTATCCCGTTCCTGTAAAGTTCATGTACCGAGCATTCAATTTCTTCGGCGGGCTGTCCCAACTTTTCCGCCACATCTTTTAATTCCACCCAATCATGTAAACTTAAAAGCAAAGGCACCTTTTCATCAGGAACAACAGTTTTAAGAAGGTACAGCAAATCAGACGGGCATTTTATCTGCACAGCCAGACTTTCGTATAAATCCAGCATAAAACATGCTCCTCATTTTACTCTGTTAATGTGTTCATTAATGTATTTCTCAATCTGTGTGAGCATATCGTAAAAGGACTGAAGCCACTCACCGGGAAAACTGCCAATCACTTTAACGATCTCCTCATTCATAGCCTGGTGCAGATCCTTATGTGACTGGTATGCCTTCCGCCCCTTGTCGGTAAGGGATAGGATTATTTCTTTACTATTCGCTGTACTTCTAACTTTTTTTACATAACCCCTCTTGTTGAGTTTGGCTATAACCTGAGATACCGCCCCTTTTGTTATGCCAAATCTGATGCTTATTTCTGTAACAGTCGCACACCTGTCCCCTATAGCGTCAATTGTATGTATTTCCGCTGGATAAAGCATTTCACCAGTTCCAAAGTCGATGGGCATTTTCTCAAGGTCGTTTAATTTATTTGCAATTCTTGTAAAAAGAATAATAAAATCGTTAACCATTTCTCCCCCTTTAACTTAGTTTAGATACTAAACTATAATTTGTCAATATAAATTTTAAACTATTGGTGGAATTAGCCCGGCTATTTTCTGGCACCGTAAATTATTTATTGGTATAATAAGAAAAAATCGGCGATAATCGGTGATATAAGGAGAGACCGCCATGTCTGCCCCCCCGGAATACACCAAACCTTTTTTTTGGGATGTGGACTTTCACTCTCTGGATACCGAAGCGGATCAATATTTTATTGTCGAAAGGCTGCTGGAACACAGTGACGACAAAAGCTTTTTCTGGATGTTGAACCATTACGACAGCCGACTCCTTTTGCACGTCGTCAAAAACAGTCGATCCCTTTCCCGGAAAACAGGATTTTTCTGGAAGTGTTATTTCAACCTGAAGGAAGGTGATCTAAGGTGTTTGAAGCGGCCCTTCCACCGGGCAGGCTCCAGGTCCTGGAACGTTTGACGCATATGCAGGGTTTAAAAGACTTTTATCTTGCCGGCGGCACCGCTGTGGCGCTCCACCTTGGCCACCGGATTTCCGAGGATTTTGATTTCTTTACGCCCCGGGAATTCGACGCCGCTTTGCTGCGAGACGAATTATACAACGCCGGGGATTTTGTTGTTACCGACATAAAAAACCTTACTTTGCACGGCGTTTTTGACGGGGTGAAGGTAAGCTTTCTTTATTATGCTCACCCTCTTGTTTTTCCGCCGCTTCTTTACCATGATTGTCCCATTGCGGATCTGCCCGACCTGGCGCCGATTAAACTGGATACCGTGGGCAGCCGGGGCAGCAAAAAAGATTTTATAGATCTTTTCTTTATTGCCCGGGAATCCATACCGCTCAAGGAAATATTCAAACTTTACGAAAAAAAGTACGCTCATTTGCAAGTTAACATTAAACATTTGATAATGAGCCTGACCTATTTTGAGGACGCTGATAACGCCGGTGACAGGATTATAATGTTGAAAAAGAGGGCCGCCTGGAATGAAATAAAGAACTTTTTTCAAGAGCAGGCCAAGTTTCTGTTGGACGAAAAAAAGACGGAGTCGGAGCAATAAAATAACAACCATTTACGCCATTCATTTTTTCAACTTACTTGATCAAGAAACAGTAAACCAAATCAATCTTCGTTTTGCTTTCTTTGCCTGTATCCACGGAGTTCAATCACATTGTCAGGCAAGCCGTCGCCTTGTTCAAGATAATTTATAACTTTGGATATTTCCTCTCTTACTTTCCTGTAATCAATTTTTTGCCAGGCCTTTAAAAGTGGAATGAACTTCTTTGCCCCGGATTCTTTAATCTTATCCAGCAACAGCAAGATCAGGCCCCTGTTTCTATCCTTCAGTTCATTTACAAAGCTATAGTCCCTGCCGGGAATCAGCGACCTGAGTTTTTCCAGCAGTTCGTCCGAATATGTATCCCGTTCAATTTCCCAGCCGATTTCAGTATAAACAATCACGGGCAGCCTGCCGTTATATTCGATTTTCAGGTACCCTTTTTTAATCAGCCAGTCAATTTTGGCCTTTATATCCTCAATCCTAAGTTCTTTATAAAAACCGTATACGGGACTCTTGTCCAGATCGTATTGAAGCAGTTTTTTATCCTTTGACCCTTTGAGTATTTTGGCGAGCAAGCTCCTGCCTCCGGTGGCAATGAGATCGTCGGCGCCGCGCAAGACTGCTTTTATCTCCTCGAACGGCAGCTCTTTTATACCTTTGGTATCAAGGCGGTAAGTAACCCTCGGCTTTTTTTTACTCATAAAGCACCTCAAAAAAGTTCATTTATTATCCTTGTATCATATGGCAGTACGTTTCTTCAACCTTTTATTAAATTTTATGGCCCGGATGGAACTGCTGGCCGGCTTAGTAAGCAATAATGGCAAACAAGCATCCAATTAAATACATGCATTAGCTGTTGAACAGCAGACACACATAAAATAAAATATATTATGTCGCTCTGTATTATTGAATTGAAAGATTATAGAGTTTATTATACAATATTGATGTAATTAAGATGGTAAGAACCATCTTCAAGTGACGCAAATAATGTAAATAACTTTAACGTTATAACTTAATCGTTAAATTCAACGGCCACGAAGGCTCATATTCCCCGAAAACGGAGGGCTTTTGTGGCATTTATTTTATGGTCAAGCAAACCATGAAGGTGCCGCACTGCAGAAGCAAGGGCGCTTTCCTGGTTTTTTTATTTTAAACAAACTAAAGCCTTACCGGGATGACAGATCGTCAGTGCCGGTGAAATCAAGCTCTAAAGGAGGAAAAACCATTGTATCATCATATCAAGCAAGTGTTCAATATGCTGCTGATTGCTGCGGCTGCTGCTTTTCTGGTTACCGGTTGCGCAGGCCGGGAAGAACCGGCAGCGCCGGTACAGGAGATTGCAGTAGGTATCGGCAAGGACCTCAACGAGCCGAAATACGCTGAAATAGGTGTTTTATCACCCAACGCCAACATATACGAGAGCCTGGTAAAACTGGGCTATGATTACAGTGTGGAACCAATGCTGGCCACCCGGTGGGAGTACCGCGGCGACAATACCTGGCGCTTTTACCTGCGTGAAGGTGTTAAGTTCCATAACGGCCGGGAGTTTACCGCCGAAGCTGTGAAGTACACCCTGGAACAGGCCATGCGCCCCAGCGGCGTATCGCTCCTTAAAATAGGTGCGGACTGTGCGACGGTAGTTGACGATTACACGGTGGATATAACCACCGAAGAACCGAATATGCGGGTACCGGAAATATTGGCTCACCCGCTTTTCGGCATCCGGGCTCCCGGCACCGAGCCGGACAAGCACCCCGTGGGTACCGGCCCGTTCAAGTTTGCCGGCTATGAAAAAGAAAAACAGCTGGTGGTGGAACGCTACGAAGAATACTGGGGCGTACCCGCCAAGTTGGATAAGATTACATTCAAGTATATCCCGGATGCCAATACCAGGATAATGGCTCTGCAGGCCGGGGAAGTGGACGTAATCAGCGAGGTGCCCAGGGAAACAGTTCCGCTGTTGAAAGATAAGGAGGGGCTGAAGCCATGGTATTCTTCGGTCTCTTCTCCGGCGTACGGTCGATACCTGGTGTTCGAAACAAGGGTTAACGGCGAAGCTCCGCAAAGCATCATGCAAGACGCGCGGATTAGAAAAGCGGTGGGTTACGCTATTGACCGCGAGGCCATTGTGAAGGAAATCTGGCAGGAAGGCGGCATAATCAATGCCACATCCGGTTACATACCGCCGGAGATGCTGGGGAGTGACGCAGCGCTGGTTGAAGGTTTCGTTTACGATCCGGCCAAGGCGGCGGCCCTGCTGGACGAGGCCGGCTGGGTGCTTGCCGGTGACGGGGTTCGTCAAAAGGAAGGCCGGCGGCTTGAGATGACTATTGTTTCCGGATGGCCCAGTGCCGAGGAATTGAGACCTATACCGGAGATTATTCAGCAGCAGCTTAAAGACGCGGGCATAGCGGTTGAAATTATCGAAGTATCCGACGGGGGTTTATATGATGAACTGCTGAAAAACGGCACCGGGGACTTGTGGCTGACCATGGGCAACCAGAACAATGCCGATCCCGCCTTTGGACTGCATATGATGCACCACAGCACCGGGTATTACGGGGCTGAATTCGGGCTGCCCTGGTGGGGCGGAGAGGAATTTGACCGGCTGGTGGATTTGGCCAGGGCTGCTTCCGATATCCGCGAGGCCAAACGCAATGTGGCCGAAGCCCTGCATGTGCTGGTTGACGAAGAAGCTTCACTGATCCCGGTTGCCGGGCTGTATACCGTTTACATGGCCGGAGACAGGGTGGACGGGCTGGCGCCGCATCCGGCGGAAGTCAGCACCCGTTGGGACAGCGTGTTTGTTGTCGAGTAAATTATCACCGGCTTGAACGGTGATTTGCATACTAACTTTATGAAACTGACTGGTTAACTATTAATAAAAGGAGCACCAAGCTATGTACAGTTTAACAGAAGTCCATATTCCTTCCACGGGCGTAACCATTTCCGGCACTTTGCTGCTTCCGGAAGCTGATTATCCGGTGCCCTGCGTTATCATAGCCGGTGGAACCATGTCCCACACCAGGGACGGCCAACTGGTGGACGATAGCCGCAGCATCCCGCACCGGGATGCGCTAAAGCGCCTGTCGGAGATGCTGGCTCTGGCGGGATATGCTTCAATCAGGTGGGATAAGCGCGGTTACGGCGCCACTCCGGCGGGACCTCACCCCACCACCGACGAGGACGAAACAGCAGATTTATGTTCTGTGATGCGGTTTGCTCGCAGCCACAAGATGATCTCGCAGGTGGTGGTGGCCGGGGAAAGCGCCGGCGCGTATTTTGCCTGCCGGGCCGCCGGAGAAGGAATGCAAGCCGACGCTTATGTTTTTTTGGGTGCCTTGTGCAGTTCAGTGGAGAACATGTTCTTCTACAATTACGGCCGTTTGCGGGAATACGCCGGCCAAAGCCCGGAAAACCGCCGTTGGGCCGAGCAAACGACACCTTACGGACTGGCGCTGGGCGAGTATTACCCGGAGATGATTAAAGCGGCGCGGCGGGGCGAAGAAACCCTGCAAATAAGCCTCAATGAACATAGCTGGACGGTGCCCCTGGCGCGGATGCGCGGGGAACTGCTGGATCCGCCGCCCGAACAGTTTAGATATATACTTTCCCCCGCCCTGGTGCTGCATGGAGACCGGGACATGAACGTACCCCCGGAGGACGCTGCCGCCGCTGAACGGATCATGAAAGAAGCAGGTAACAATGACGTGACCCGCATCATGATACCCCATGCCGACCACAGCTTCCAGATGGCGGCGCCGGACGAAGACCGGCGGATGCGGGAACGCCACTCTTGCACCAGCTTTAACCGCCCTTATCACCAGGACATGTATGCCGCGCTGACGGCGTGGCTTCACCGCGCGGTTCCGACCTCCGCAAAAACGCGGCAATTATCGGCGCCCGCCGGGTTTGACTCGCCCCGTCCCGGCACCGTGACCTGGAGTGGCATTACGGTGGTTGAAAATGTCACCGACGAAATCGCCAACCCCGGCGTAAACACATTGGAAGGGCGCATCGGCCCGCTGTTGCGCGGCGCGCAGGCCCAGGTTCATTACATTGACATGCCGGCGGGGCTCTACCTGGCCGAGCACTCCCATGCCGACGAAAGCATCATTTTTACCGCACGCGGCCGCTGGGTTTTAAGCAGCGGCGGGATACGGCGCTTAATGGTTCCTGGTACGCTTTTTTGGTTTGGTGCGGGAGTATCCACAGGGTACGAAGTGCCCTTTGACGAGCCCGCGTTCATTTTGATCTTTAAAGGACAGCTTTTAATGGCCAGTGACGAGGCATTCATTAATTATCTGCAAGGGTTGGCCGGGCGTTTGAACGGCGAACAGGCCGGCGGCACTCCGTTCCGGCTGGCGGATCTTCCTCCGGAGCACCCGGCTCGGGTTTTCGCACGGCGGATCACAGCGGATTAACAAGGCAAACAGTCCGTTCAAACGCCTTAGTTGATTATTCACAGAGGTGGTCCCGATTGAGGCGCTATTTGCTAAAACGTTTGTTTTACCTGCTGCCGGTAATGTTTGGCGTATCCGTGATCACCTTCGGGCTGATCAGCCTGGCTCCCGGCGACCCGGCGGAAATTATTCTCCGGGTGGGCGGGGCCGAGCCGACCCGCGAGGCGGTAAACGCGCTCCGTGAAGAACTGGGCCTGAACGAGCCGGTATATATCCAATACCTGCGCTGGCTGTGGGACGCGTTGCACCTGGACTTCGGCACCTCATACCGCACCGGGCTGCCGGTGACCGGAGAAATACTGTCGCGTTTCCCGGCCACCCTGGAACTGGCCCTGGCGGCCATGGCGTTCATGCTCCTGGTGTCCCTGCCGGCGGGAGTACTGTCGGCGCTTTACCGGCATGCTTTCATTGATCATATGACCCGGATCTTTGCCCTGGTGGGCGCGTCACTGCCCGGTTTTTGGAAAGGTCTGATGCTCATCTACCTGTTTGCGGTGGTTTGGGGTTTGCTTCCGGTAATGGGCCGGGGCGGGCTCAGGCACCTGGTGCTGCCGGCGGTGACCCTGGGTTTTGGTATGGCCGCGGTATACACGCGCATGATCAGGGCCGGCATGCTGGAAGTGCTGAACCAGGACTACATTAAACTGGCCCGGGCCAAGGGTCTGAAGGAACGGTGGGTCGTCGGGCGGCATGCTTTAAAAAACGCGCTGCTGCCCGCGGTAACCCTGTTCGGCATGAGCCTGGGGCACTTGCTGGGCGGTACCGTCATTGTGGAAACCATCTTTGCCTGGCCAGGCGTGGGCAAATTCGTGGTGGACGCCATATTCAACCGTGACTATCCCATAATCCAGGGCTATGCCATGTTTATGGCCCTCATCTTCGTGCTGGCCAACCTGCTGGTGGATCTATCCTATGGATTGCTGGACCCCCGCATCCGTCTGGAAAGGGGGGAGTGACTGTGACGGACGGCGCCGGGATGCCTGTAATAAATAAACCCGGCCGGACAGTGAGCCATCAAAGCATGGCGGGCGGCGCGTTAAAAAGACTGCTGGCGGATAAGCTGGCCCTGGCGGGGTTGGTAATTATCCTGGCGGTGGTGGCGGTGGGGGTTTTGGCCCCTTACCTGGCGCCCAACGATCCGGAGAAAGTTATACTGGCGCAAAAGCTGGCTGCCCCATCGGCACAATACCCCCTGGGCACCGATCACCTGGGGCGCTGCATTTTGTCACGGCTTATTTACGGCGCCAGGCTGTCCCTCGGCACCGCAACCATCGCGCTGGTTACCATCATGCTGATCAGTATCCCCCTGGGCACCCTTTCCGGTTACCTGGGCGGGCGACTGGACAACCTGGTGATGCGGGTCATCGACGTCCTGCTGGCTTTCCCCGGGCTGGTCCTGGCGCTGGTGATAGCCGGTATGCTGGGACCCGGTTTGATGAATGTGATGATCGCCACCGCGGCGGTGTGGTGGGTGGGCTATGCCCGGGTGATCCGCGGCGTGGTCCTGTCCGTCAAGGAGAAAGAGTTCGTATTGGCGGCGCGGAGCAGCGGCACTTCTCACTTCGGCATTATTATGCGTCATATGCTGCCCAACGTGCTGTCACCGGTTATTGTGCTGGCTACCCTGGACATGGGCAGCCTGATACTGGCCATCTCCGGGCTGTCTTTTTTGGGCCTGGGCGCCCAGCCGCCCACCCCCGAATGGGGAGCCATGCTGAACGACGGACGGCCGTACATGCAGGTAGTGCCCCGGCTGATGGTATACCCGGGCCTGGCCATCATGACGGTGGTACTGGCTTTCAACTTACTGGGGGACGGGCTCAGAGACGCCCTCGATCCTAAGGGGATCACCAGGCGGTGATATGGAGGTTGACTTGACATGCCGGGAAAAGCGGTTTTAAAGGTTGACGATTTACATACCGTATTCCATACCCCCATCGGGACTGTCCGGGCCGTCAACGGCGTCAGCTTCACGCTGGAAGCGGGCCGCACCTTGGGGCTGGTGGGGGAAAGCGGCTGCGGCAAAAGCGTCATGGCGCTTTCCCTGCTGGGGCTGGTTGAACCGCCCGGCCGGATCACCCGGGGCCGGGTCCGGCTGAACGGGCGCAACCTGCTGGACCTGAACAATGAACAACTGCGCCGGATCCGGGGCGCGGAAATGGCCATGGTTTTCCAGGACCCCATGACGTCGCTCAATCCCGTACTTACCGTCGGCAGGCAGGTGTCCGAGACCATAGTGTCCCACCAGAACCTCTCCAGGCTGGAAGCCCGCGACAAAACACTGGCCTTATTGGCCAGGGTGGGTCTGCCCAACCCGGCTAAAATTTACAGCCGCTTCCCCTTCCAGCTTTCCGGCGGCCAGAGGCAGCGGGTGCTCATTGCCATGGCCCTGGCGCTCAAACCAAAGGTACTTATTGCCGACGAGCCTACCACCGCCCTGGACGTGACGGTGCAGGCCCAAATCCTGGACGAGCTCAACCGGCTGAAAAGCGAGCTGCACACCGCCATTGTCCTGATTTCCCACGATCTGGGGATCGTGGCCGGAATGGCCGACGAGGTGGCGGTGATGTACGCGGGTTCCATTGTGGAGCAAGCCCCGGCAATGGAAATTTTTGAAAGCCCCGGGCACCCTTACACCTGCGCCCTGCTGCATTCCATTCCCCGGTTGGGCGGGGCGGACAAGTTAAATCCGGTGCCGGGCCAGCCCCCTGACCTCCTGGAACTGCCCGGCTGCTGCGCCTTCGCGCCCCGCTGTCCCGGGGCGGACAGACGGTGCCGGCGGGAAAAGCCCGGCCTGCGGCCTCTTTGTTCCGGCCGCCTGGTGGCCTGTCATTACCCCGCCGCCTTGGGTTCATCCGGGGCGGTGCCGTTATGAGCCTGCTCGAGGCAACCGGCCTGGCCAAGCTTTACCCCGCCGGGGACGGGCTGTTTGCCCGCTCCCGGGAATCAATCCGGGCCGTCGATGGAGTGTCGTTTCAACTGGAACGGGGGGAAACGCTGGGGCTGGTGGGGGAAAGCGGCTGCGGCAAAAGCACTCTGGGGCGCCTGGTGCTGCGCCTGGAAGAACCCACGGCGGGTAAAATAGCTTTGGACGGACACGACATTACCAGTCTGCCGGAAAACCGGCTGCGCAAGCTGCGCCGGAAAATGCAAATCATCTTCCAGGATTCTTATTCTTCCCTGAACCCCAGGCAAACCGTCGGTTCCATTATCGGCGAACCCCTGGCCAACTACCGGATTGCTTCCAGACAGGGTATCCGGCAAATGGTCGGGGAACTGCTCGCCACCGTCGGCCTGGATCCCGGCCTGGCTTGCGGTTACCCCCACGAGTTCAGCGGCGGACAGCGGCAGCGCATCAACATCGCCCGGGCGCTGGCGCTGCGGCCCGAGATTATTGTTTGTGACGAACCGGTATCCAGCCTGGACGTTTCCATCCAGGCGCAGATACTTAATTTGCTGCAAGAACTGAAACAAAGCCTGGGCCTGTCATATATTTTTATTTCCCATGACCTGGCGGCGGTCAGTTATATCAGCGACCGGGTGGCGGTAATGTATATGGGTAAGCTTGTGGAAATCCTGGGCTGCCGGGACTTGGAGAAAAGAGCGCGCCATCCGTACACCCGCGCGCTCCTGGCGGCGGTGCCCCGGGCCGAACCGCGGCGCAGGGCGCGGGCGGCGGTCCGGGGCGAACCGCCGGACCCGCTGCACCCGCCCAAGGGCTGCCGTTTCCACCCCCGCTGTCCCATCGCCGTTGAAAAATGCAGGGTTGAAGAGCCGCTATTGCAGGCCGGTGGAGACGGGCACCCGGTGGCCTGCCACGCGTCCGATGAATTGAGTTCGGCATTAGTGCGGGTCAAGCTGCCGAAGATTGTTGACCGGTTTTTTTAAAATTGAAAACCGCCTGACATAATTCTATGGCCGTGACAGTAGAACGGCGGTAACCAGTTATTGAAGGGGGAATTTTTCAATGGGTAAAGGCAAGAGAAAATGGTTTTATTTAGCGGTATTGCTTATAGCCATATTGCTGCCGGCGGGGTGCGGCGGCCCGGGGGACACGTCCGGAACAGTTGCACAGGAACTTGTCATCGGGGTGGGCAGGGACTTTTACAGCGGCCCGGAATCCGGCAGCTGCGTGCACGGCAGCACGGGAGTGTGGGAAAGCCTCACCTATCTGGACGAAAACCTGGAACCGTATCCCCAGTTGGCGGAAAAACTGGTACCGGAAGATGGGGGCAAAACATGGCTGGTTGACCTCAGACCGAATATCCGGTTTCACGACGGCGCTCCTCTGAACGCCGACGCTGTTGTGCAAAGCGTGCTGCGTTATAAAAACAACCTGAAATTCGACGAGTACGGAACCTTTCTGTACCTGGACAAGGTGGAGGCATTGAGCGAGGACAGGGTAAAGTTCAGCTTTTCTTTACCGGAACCGGCTTTCCCGGCCAAGGCTGCTTACCACGGCTGCCCCATATTCAGCCCGGCCAGCTTTGATGCCGACGGAAAAATCGCAACCCCCATCGGCACGGGGCCGTTCAAATACGCGGGACACAAGTCCGGAGAAGAACTGGAAATAGTCCGCAACGACGATTACTGGGGCGGCAAGCCCAAACTGGAACGAGTGCTGTTCAAGGTGATACCGGATCCGGCCACCCGCCTGGCCGCCCTGCAAACCGGGGAAGTACAGGCCGTGGCCGACGTGGGCGGCATCCTTCCGGAGCAGGCGCCGGTAATAGAGGGGGACGGCAACCTGGAGCTGATGAAACGTCCTGTGACCACCTCGCATTACCTGCTGTTCAACAACCAAAAACCTCCCTTCGATGATCCGGCGCTGCGCCGCGCGGTCAGCCTGCTTATTGACCGCGACGAGCTGGTCGGCCAGCTATTATCCGGGTACGGCGAACCGGCGGGGACCGTGTTTACCAGCCTGGCCGGGGCGTGGACGGTGGACGGGTTGTGGAAAACCGACCGTGAAGAAGCCGTTGCCCTTGGGGCGCAGACAATAAACACGGGACCGCATCAAATAGTATTCGCCGTCAATGCGGCCCTGGCCAACCGCTGGCCTTACAAGCCCGTTGCCGAGGTGATGCAGTCGGAGCTTAAAACCCTTGGCCTGGACGTTGAATTGCAGGTGCTGGAAGGGGGCGCCTGGACCGAAGCCATGCAAAACGGTAATTATCACCTTTCATTAACCCCTTATACGTTGATGACCGGTGATCCTGATTTCTTTTTCGGCCGCTGGGTTTATTCCCAAGGGCAGATGAATATCCAGCGCGGCATTGGTTACGCCAATCCCGAGGCGGACAGGCTGGTTGAAACCGCCGGCGCTGAAGGGGACCAATCTCAAAGGCGGGCCTATTACGCAAGCCTGCAGGAACTGGTTGCCCGGGAGGTGCCGCTCAGCCCGTTATTCCATGACGTATGCCTGTATGCCGTCCGCAAGGAGGTTAAGGATTTAACCCTGGACCCGTTTTTTAAACCCAGCCTGGATAAGGCCTGGATAGCGCAATAGACACATGGCTCCGGCCGTATTACAAGTTGCTCGGCAACTCGAACGGGATGGTCGAATTAAAGCAAGCGTTGAATCCCTATATACTGTGAGGCAGATATTATGATAGCCGGCATGTTCATGTTGCCGGTGGGCAAATAGTGTTCTAATCCCATTAACCGGGGAGGTTTTTGTTATGCGTACTGTCAAGGGATTGACGGTCCTCTTGCTGCTTGCGGTCGGACTGTGCTTTCTGTTGGCGGGTTGTGCCGGGCAGTCCGGGGACGAACAAGGGGCGGCCAAAGAAGAGCTTGTGATCGCGCTGGACGGATACGCCGCCGGCAGAATGCCGCCCGAGGGCCTGGGCGTGGACACCTGCACCCAAATTTACGAACCCCTGCTTTTTCTCAATGACCGGTTGGAGATACAACCGGGGCTGGTGACCGCATGGGAGAGAATAGATCCTTTAACCTGGCGGTTTTCCTTGCGGGAAGGGGTTAAATTTCATAACGGCGTGGAATTTGACGCCACGGCGGCCATGTTTGCCTTTACCATGTATCTTGACGAAGTGAAAACCGGCTATATGACTCAGCGGATTAAAAATGTGGTCAATCACGATTCCTTTAACATTATTGACCAATACACCATGGAAATTAAAACCGTCATGCCTTATTCGTTTCTGCCCAATTTGATGACCCATGGTTCCCTGGCGGCTGTCGAGCCGGATGCATTCAAACGGGGTGAAATTGTGGGCACCGGCCCTTATAAATATAAGGAGGAAGCTAGGGACCAGCATGTGATCGTGGAACGCAACGATGATTACTGGGGGGAGAAGCCTTATTTCAAAAGGGTCGTTTTTAAAATTGTCCCCGATGCCAACACCAGGGTAATGGCTTTGCAAAAGGGAGAGGTCGATCTGGCGCTGTATCCGCCGTATGCGCAAATCGAAGGCTTGAAAAACCAGTTCAACATTGTAACGGCTCCCCAGGGATTGCTCATCCTGATATTTAATTTTGACCGGCCCCATTTGCAGGATGTGCATTTAAGAAAAGCATTGAGCCTGGCTTTCGACAGGGAAATGATAGCCCGTGAACTGCTGTATGGAAACGCCGAACCGGCCGGTTCTTTAATCCCCGCCGGGATTATTTTCTCCATTGAGGACGGGGCGGCTCAGCCGGATTTCAGCCCGGAAGAAGCCAAACGGCACCTTGCGGCGGCCGGCTATAGGGACAGCGACAACGACGGTTATGTGGACCGGGATGGCCAAAGCCTGGAGCTGGCGCTGTCCTTTTACGCTCCGGAACAAAACAACAAAAGCATAGCCGAGACAATTGCTTCGGCATATCAGGACATAGGCATTCAAACGGAAATCATCCCCTTGGAGGCGGCCGCATACAATACCGAGGTCCTGGAAAAAGGGAACTTTGACGTTTGTCTGGATATAACCGGCATCTTTTGGGGCGGGCCAAGCACCGTTCTTTTCGACCATTATTACAGCAAAAGCGGACTGACCGGCTATCACCGGCTGGCGGACAACGAAATTGACCGGCTGATGGAGGAGGGAATGGAACTGGAAGCCGACCGGAACCTGGGGGCCGCGGCTGAGAAATATGAAGCGCTGCAAAAAAGGGCGCTGGACGACCTGGCTATATTAAGCCCGGTTGTATTCCAAAAGCATGTGGCGGCAGCCGCGAAACCGGTAAAAGGGTTTGTCCCCTTCCCATTTTACAGGATGTTTTATAACGGCCATGTTGAAAACCAATTGGCTAAGATTCGCTGGGAAGAGTGACGCAGTATTTGCAACAATGTGTACAATTGAACTCAATGCGCAATGGCCATGAAAGCTCATACTTACCGCAAATGAGCTTTTATGGTTTTTTCCCTGATTACTTCAAGCAATTCTTTCCCGGCCAGGTCCAAGTGATATTTGAAGTCCATATATTCTCCGCAAACGATATACTCAAAATCAGTGCGCCGGTCGTCGTCCCTGGAATAAACGACCTTCCCGGTGGAAATTACCTCAAAACGTAGCGCCGGGGACGCGGCATGTAAAAACAATATATCCGGCTCCAGTGTTTTAAATATCTCAGCCAGGCGTGAATATAGCTGCAGGTAAATATCCACCTGTTTTTTTACCGGCTGATCCAATAACACGGCCAGATCAATGTCTCCGGCATTTTCGCCATCTTTAAGCAATGAACCAAATATGTAAACGGCAATAATTTCAGGATAGGCGCCAAAAGTTTTCTTCAATTTCTCTTCTATTTTTCTTGATCACAAATTTAAACACAAATAATCAGGTAGAATTTGCTTTTTCTATCCCAGTAATAACACAGTATCTGCCGCCCGTCAAACATAATATTATCGGCGGATGTGCCTGAAATATTGATATTGAAAGATTATGAAGTTTAATATACAATATTGTTGTAATAAAGATGGTAAGAACCATCTTAAGCAGACGCAAAAAGCGTTATTGGCTTTGCATGCTATAACTTAATATTAAACTAAACGGCTACGAAGGCCCGTGTTCCGGAAGCGGAGGGCTTTTGTGGCATTTATTTATGTCAAGAAAACCATGAAGGGCGCCTCTCTGCAGGAGTAAGGGCGCTTTCCTGGTTTTTTTGTTTTTACCAAAAGCCCGGCGGTACCGAACCTGGATGCAATGTTAATAGAGAAAGGATGGAACCATGCATATTCAAAAGCGCATTGAAAATTACTGGCAAAACGCCGACCAGCGGTACAACGAAGTAATTCAAAAAGAATTAAACGGTGTGCAAAAAGAGGTTTGGGTTCAATTGATTGAAGAAAACCGGCCTCCGGGAGAAAAATTAAAGGTGCTGGACATCGGCACCGGTCCCGGTTTTTTCCCCCTGCTGCTTTCCGAACTGGGCCATCATGTGACAGCCGTCGACTGCACCGAAAACATGCTTAACACCGCCCGCGAAAATGTGCGCATGGCGGGATTCGATGTATCCTTTCACTTGATGGACGCCCATGCGCTGTCCTTCGACGACGGTTCCTTCGATCTCATTCTCTGCCGCAATGTAACCTGGCTGATCCATGACCCCCCGAAGGCTTACCGGGAGTGGCACAGGGTTTTAAAGCCCGGGGGGCGATTGCTGATATTTGACGCCAACTGGTATTTGTGGCTGTATGACGACGAGTGGCGGGAAGCCTTTGAACGGGACCAGGAAGAAGCGGTGAAGGCGGGATTCAAGAAGTTTGATCAGGCCACCCGGGAAGAAGGCGACCGAATCGCCCGGGAGCTTTTTTTCAGTAATATCCGCCGCCCCCAGTGGGACATACCGGTCCTGTTGGATATCGGCTTCGGTAAAATTCATGTGGATGCGGATGTCGGCGAAAAAGTCTACAGCGAGGTCAGCAAAATTCGCTACCGTACCGTTGCGCCGTTTATGATCCGGGCGGAGAAAACAAACGACCGGTACCTGTACGGTTTCGCCAAAGAGTCTATATTCAATGAAAGGGATGAGAAATTATGCCCATGAGCAAATGCAGCTCGCAATTCTTCTTGTGCCTGGTGCTGTTGTTCAGTGTTTTTGCCTTCAGCGGTTGTTCGGGAAAAGAGCCCGGTGCGCCGGGGGCCGGGGCGGGCATACCCCAGGTTTTGACGATCGCCAGGGTGGGAGATGTGGGCACCATGAATCCCCATCTCTATGACAGTGATATGGGCGCCCAGGCTCTGGTCTACGAGCCGCTGGTAAACCTGGACCGGGAGGGTAATATCATCCCCTGGCTGGCGGCTTCCTGGGCCTTTGAAAACAACGGGCGCAGCCTGGTGTTTCAGCTGCGGGAAGACGTAAAGTTTTCGGACGGACGGGCCTTTAACGCCGAAGCGGTGAAGCAAAATTTTGACGCGGTGCTCTCCAATGCCACCCGGCATAACTGGCTGCCCTTAATAGATAACCTGGAATCCGTGGAGGTAACAGCACCGTATACGGTGGTTTTACATATGAAAAAACCCTATCCCTTCTCGCTGCTGGAGCTGACCATGGTCCGCCCCATGCGTTTTCTGAGCCCCGGCGGTTTCGGCGCCGACGGCGTTGCCTTTGACAAGCCCATCGGAACAGGTCCCTTTGTATTGACGGAATATGTGGAGGATGAAAGGGCTGTTTTTGTAAGAAATGAAAACTATTGGGGCGAAAAACCCAACCTGGAAAAAATTATTATTCGTCCCGTGCCCGATTCCAATGTGCGTTTGAACGCCTTGCTGGCCGGAGAGGTGGATTTAATCGTGGGCAGCGGTGTAACCGCCGTGTCCTACCTGGATTTGAAGAACCTGGAGCAAAATCCCGATCTGGAAACCAAGGTGGAAATGGGGGACATAGCCCAATTCATTATGATGAATCCCAGTGAAGAGCCTTTAAATGACAAAACCGTGCGGGAAGCCATCGCGCTGGCCATAGACCGGCAAGAAATCAACCGGATTGCTTATGAAGGGATGGAAAGCGTGTCCGAAACCATGTTTTCCACCGTGGTGCCCGAGGTATTGGGACTGGCCAGGGGACCGGAAACAAACCCGGCCAAAGCCAAAAGCCTGCTGGCGGACGCCGGCTGGACGGATACCGACGGCGACGGGTACCTGGAAAAAGACGGCCGGACACTGGAGGTAATGTATAGTATTCGCTCCGACATCCAGACCCAAAAAACAGTGGCGGAAATTATTCAAGCCCAACTGGCCAAAGCCGGCGTCAAGGTCAATATCAGTTCCGTGGAGTCCACTGTGTATTATGAACGCAGGACTAAAGGCGGGTTCGGGCTCACCCCGGATATTACCTGGGGCATCCAGTACGATCCCCAGAGTATTTACAAATCCTTCCGGGACGCCAGACCTTTCCTGGCGCCTGTCTTTGAGGGAGAAGCGGGCACTCTGTTCGAGCAGGCCCTGCAAACCATGGAGGATGATGAACGGCGGGCCAAATTTGACCGCATCGCGGATATTTTCATGAATGAAGAGTTTGTGATCGTGCCCCTGACCGTCACCCCCAATGTGGCGGTATATAACAAAAGGGTAAAAGGCTTCGATTTTTCCGCCAATGTTTGGGAGCTGGGCATGGGGCTGACCAAAATAGAAATAGTGGAATAAGAAGGCCGCCGGGAGAAGGGTAAAAAGTGTGTGAGTACATTGGCAAACGCATGTTTTTCCTCTTTTTTGTCATGCTGGGTGTATCTATCCTAACTTTCGGCCTGAGCCATCTTACCCCCGGAGACCCGGCGGAGGTCATATTGCGTACCGAGGGCATCGACCCCACACCGGAAGCGGTGGAAGCCATGCGGGAAAGACTGGGTCTGAATGATCCCGTTGCGGTGCAGTACGGCCAATGGCTGGCCAGGGTGATTCGGGGGGATCTGGGATTTTCTTTTCGCACCGGGCGTCCGGTGCTGCAGGAACTGCTGCAGCGTTTGCCCGCCACAGTGGAACTGACCCTGGCCGGCATTGCCGTCATGCTGCTGGTGTCCCTCCCCCTGGGCCTGGGCGCGGCTTTTTTCAAGAATACCGTTGTCGATCATGTCAGCCGGCTTTTGGCCCTGGCGGGAGCATCGCTGCCTTCCTTTTGGCTGGGGCTCATTTTGATTTACTTGTTTGCGGTGAAATATGCCATGCTGCCCGTCATGGGGCGGGGAAGCGCGGCGCACCTGGTTTTACCCGGCCTTACATTGGGCCTGGCCATGTCCGCCACATATGCCCGCCTGCTGCGCGCCAGTATGCTTGAGGTTTTGGGACAGGATTTCATCCAGGCCGCCCGCGCCCGGGGTCTCAAAGAAAGAACCGTTCTGCTGGGCCACGCGTTTAAAAACGCCCTGCTGCCCCTGGTGACGGTATTCGGCATGGCTTTGGGCCACCTGCTGGGGGGGACGGTGATAGTGGAAACTATTTTTGCCTGGCCGGGCATGGGCAAGTATCTGGTGGATGCCATTTTCAGCCGGGATTACCCGGTGGTTCAGGGGTATGTGCTCATGATGGCCTTAATTTTTGTCACGGTGAACTTGCTGGTGGACATCTCGTACACCTTTATTGATCCCCGCATGCGCCTGGCGGACAAGGGGGAAAACCGGTGAAATTAAAAAGCCTGGTCCAGGACCCCATGGCCCTGATGGGCATGCTGCTGTTAGTCGTTGTTTTGGGCGTGGCCCTGCTGGCTCCCTGGATTGCGCCCCATGACCCGGTGCTGATGAATACGGAACACCGGTTGGAAAAACCTTCGGCCATGTATTACCTTGGCACGGACCATCTGGGCAGGTGCATTCTATCCCGGATCATGTATGGAGCCCGGGTTTCACTGGGCATTTCTTTTGTGGTGCTGGTCATGATCATGTTCCTGGGCATCCTGGTGGGCACTATCGCGGGTTATGCGGGGGGGAAAACGGACTATGTTATTGTCGGTGTTATTGACGTTCTGCTGGCCTTTCCGGGACTGATCCTGGCCCTGGTCATTGCCGGGATGCTGGGGCCGAGCATTACCAATGTCATGATCGCCATGGCCTCGGTGCAATGGGTTGGTTACGCGCGGATTATCCGGGGCATGGTTGCTTCCGTCAAGGAAAAGGAATATGTTCAGGCCGCCCGCTCCGGAGGCAGCAAGCATTTTCCCCTGATTTGGCGCCATATTCTGCCCAATGTGCTGTCGCCGGTGATTGTACTGGCCACCCTGGATATGGGCTCCACCATTCTGGCCATATCCGGAATGTCCTTTTTGGGATTGGGCGCCCAGCCGCCCAATCCGGAATGGGGGGCCATGCTTAACGACGGGCTGCCCTATATGTATATGGCCCCCTGGGTTATGATTTTTCCCGGGCTGGCCATTCTCATTACCGTACTGGCTTTTAACTTGATGGGAGACGGGCTGCGGGACTTTTTCGACCCGCGGCAGGTACGGAAAATTTAAAGCGGGTGACAGGATGAACTCCAACAATCCCATTCTGCGGATCAATGACCTTAAAATAGTCTTCAACAAGCACAAGAGAACCATACCGGTGGTGGACGGCTTAAATTTGGAGCTATACCGGGGCAAGGTTCTGGGACTGGTGGGGGAAAGCGGCTGCGGCAAGAGCATCACAGCCCTGTCCGTGCTCCGCCTTCTGCCTGCCGGAAGCAGTGTCACGGGTGGAAAAATAATTCTGGAAAACCAGAATCTCCTCACCCTGCCCCAAACAAAGATGCGTCAAATCAGGGGCAAAAAAATCGGCATGATTTTTCAAGACCCCAACACTGCCCTCAACCCGGTGCGCACCGTCGGCAGCCAGTTTGTGGAAACCCTGCAAACCCATCTGGCCTTGAACAAACGGGATGCGGAATCAGCGGCGGCCGCCATGCTGGCCGCCCTGGGCCTGGCCTGTCCCGGGAGGATCATGAGGCAATATCCCTTTCAATTAAGCGGCGGAATGCGGCAGAGAGTGATGATTGCCCTGGCCATGGCCTTAAAACCGGATATTTTACTTGCCGACGAACCTACCACGGCCCTGGACGTCACCGTCCAGGCCCAGATCCTGGCCGAGATGCACAAGCTGCAAGAACTGTATTACACAAGCATCCTGTTGATCTCGCATAATATGGGAGTGATTGCCCAGCTCGCTGACGAAGTGGCGGTTATGTATGCCGGAACGGTAGTGGAAACAGGGACGGCGGAGGCCATCTTTTTTCAACCGGCGCACCCCTACACACGGGGGCTGTTGTACTCCATTCCCAACCTGAACCAGGATGCCCGTCAAAAGCTGACCACCATCAACGGCCAGCCTCCCGAGCCGGGCAAGGTGCCCCGGGGCTGCCCGTTTGCTCCCCGGTGCGCGGCGGCGGACGAAATATGCCGCCGGCATAAACCGGCTTTACGGGCCCTGGCGGGCGGTCATCAAGCCGCCTGCCACTTTCCCGCCGCCGTTAACGGGGCGGAAAAACAGGCTGTTGCCGGGGGGGCCGTCTTCTCATGAAGCAACTCGTGCCATTGCTGGAGTGCCGGAATTTATACAAGCATTATTCAGCAAGCAGGGGTTTCGGACGGGGCAAAAGGAGTCTGATCCGGGCCGTGGACGGGGTTTCTTTTCAATTAATGGCAGGAGAAACACTGGGCCTGGTCGGAGAAAGCGGCTGCGGTAAAAGCACCCTGGCCCGCTTGCTGGTTCGCCTGGAAAACCCCGGCGGGGGAAAGATTATTTTCGCCGGGGAAGATATAACGGCCTGGCGGGGAGAAAAGCTGCGCCGGTGGAGACGCAATGCGCAAATTATCTTTCAGGACGCCTTTGCTTCCCTGAATCCCCGCCTGCCGGTGGGGGAAATTATTATCGATTCGCTGAGAAACTATGACCGGCCCGAAAAAAATGATCTGCGCCGCCGGGTGGAGGAAGGGCTGGAAATGGTGGGGCTGGATCCGGCGGTCCGTTCCCGCTATCCCCATGAATTCAGCGGCGGGCAGCGTCAGCGCATCGCCATTGCCAGAGCCCTGGCCCTTGCACCGCGCCTGCTCATTTGTGACGAATGCGTTGCCAATCTGGACGTTTCCATCCAGGCCCAGATTCTCAATTTAATCAAACAGCTCAAAGAAAAGCTGGGACTGGCCCTGCTTTTTATTTCCCACGACCTGGCGGCGGTAAAATATATCAGCGACAGGGTGGCGGTGATGTACCTGGGCAACCTGGTGGAGGTACTGGAAGCCGGCGGCCTGGTGGAACGGGCGGTTCATCCCTACACCCGTTTTTTGCTTTCCGCCGTACCGCTGCCGGACCCCGCCCAAAAAAACATCGGCCCGGCCCTCCTGCAGGGAGAACCGCCCAATCCCGCCAACCCTCCTTCCGGCTGCCGCTTTCATCCCCGCTGTCCCCGTGCCCTGGATATATGCAGCCGGGAGATGCCCACGCTCAGGGAAATATCAAAAAGACACCGGGTGGCCTGTCATTTGTAGTGTATAATAATAACAATTCGGAGCAGTAAAGCTTGGTGGTACTGTGAATAAATATAAAATCCATATCATTGGCGGTCCCGGCAGTGGAAAAACTTATCTGGCAGATATCATTGCAAAGAATTTTAATATAAACAGATATGATTTGGACGACATTTTTTGGGACAATTCAATTAATGCATATGGAGTCAAAGCCGATAAGAAAAAAAGGGAAAAGGATTTATTGAAAATACTGTCCGGCGACTCCTGGATCATTGAAGGAGTCTATTACAGTTGGCTGTACAAGAGCTTTCAAAAATCAGAGATAATATTTGTTTTAAAAACCAATGTTTTGTTAAGGGATTGGAGGATCATAAAAAGATTTTTAATGAGAAAAACCGGGCGGCTATATGCCAGGAAAAAAGAAACTTTGGGTCAACTAATAAACTTAATTAAATGGAACCATAGCTATGATGATAATCAACTAAGTGAAGCGAAAAAAATGATCAAAGTATTTAATTATAAAACAATGGAGATAAAAAATAACAACGTGGATATTGTTGATTTCCTTAAAAACAGGCATAAAAAAATACGCCCACCGGCAGATTGAAAGCATCTACATAAGTCTGACCTGTTCTGAGGATGCCGGCAAAGCCGGGAACAGATTTATGATGCTGATATAAGGAGATTTTAATCTTTTTCTAATCTTATTCACATTAGAATTAAAGCTTTGGTGGTTATAATCGTGTCATAAACAGTCGACAGGAGGGGACTATTATGGCTACCATTGATCAGGTTGAAAAATTAAGGGAAAAAGCCAACGTCACATATGACGAGGCGAAAACGGCGCTGGAAGCTTCAGGTGACGATCTGCTTGACGCATTGATTTACCTGGAGCGCAAAGGTAAAGTTCAGCCGCCGCCCAACGGCGGATATTACAATTCCGGGCAGCAGGCTGAACCGGAAAAAGAAGCTTCCGGCAACAGCCGGGCTAATGCCACGGAAAACGGTGAAACATTTACCGGTACATTAAACAGGTTTTTTAAATGGTGCGGCCGGATGATTGCCAAGGGCAATGAGAATTCGTTCGAGGTGCGGCGAAACGGCAAATACGTGATTGCCGTACCGGTAACTGTATTGGTACTGTTCCTATTCTTCGCCTTTTGGTTCATTGTACCGCTGGTCGTAATTGGTTTGTTTTTTGGCTGCCGCTACTCATTCAAAGGTCCCGACCTTGAGAAAACAGATGTGAACCGTGTTATGGGCACTGCCGCCGATGCAGCCGAAAACTTTAAAAAAGAAGTTTTCGAAGGCCGCAAAGCTTAATAAAGAGGCTCAATAATAAACACAGGTGAATGTATGAATGAGAAGATTCTGCTCATTGAAGACGAGGAAAAACTGGCCCGGTTTATCGAGCTGGAGCTGTTATACGAAGGATACAAAGTGGAAAAAGCATTCGACGGCCGGATTGGTTTGGATGCTGCCCTGACCGGCTCCTTTGATATTATTGTTCTGGATATTATGCTGCCGGGTCTGAACGGCATGGAGGTACTGCGGCGTATTCGCAGGAGTTCCTCCATACCGGTAATCATGCTTACGGCCCGCGATAGCATCGTGGATAAGGTTACGGGCCTGGACGGCGGCGCGGACGATTACCTGACCAAACCTTTTGCCATCGAAGAGCTGCTGGCCGGAATCCGCAGTGCATTGCGAAAAAAAGTGCACCCGGTGGTGGTTAAAAGCCTGCACGCCGGTGGTCTTACCCTGGATATAGAACGGCATTTGGCGGCTTCTTTCGCGCCGATGATTCCCGGGCGCGCAAAACAGGCGGTACGGGCCTGGGACTTTCCATCGCCAAATGGATCATTGACCGGCACCAGGGAACTGTCGAAATCTTAAGCCGTGAGGACATAGGCACAAGAATAATTATCTCATTGCCTGTAATAGCAAATAAAAAATAGATTGGTGGTTATCTAAATGCTGTACGATTTTGACGCTATGATTAACAGAAAAAATACCAACAGCATGAAATGGGACAAAAGCATTAAATTATTCGGCAGCGATGATTTAATTAATATGTGGGTGGCGGATATGGATTTCCCCTGCCCGGAACCGGTGGTTAAAGCTGTTAAAGAGCGGGCTGAGTATCCTGTGTATGGCTACTCCTTCCCGCCGGATTCGTTATACGATGCGATAGTTGAAAGGCTGGATAGAGTCTATGGTTGGAAAATAAAAAAGGAATGGATCGTTTTCACAGCCGGGGTGGTTAACGGGTTATACACGGCAGTCGGAGCTTTTACCAATCCCGGCGATGAGGTGGTGGTACAGCCCCCGGTATATTATCCATTCTTAAATGCCGTTAAAGACAACGGCTGCCAGGTTCTATACAACCATTTGCTCTTTGACGGCGAGCGGTATGCCATGGACTTGGCCAACCTGGAAGAGCTTTTTAAACCTGTCACGACCTTTCCGGCCCGCTCTCCCCGGATTAAGTCGCTGATTTTATGCAGTCCGCACAACCCTGTGGGCAGAGTATGGTCAAAGGAAGAACTGGCCGCTTTGGGAGAAATTTGCCTCAAAAATAACTGCATGCTTATATCTGATGAAATTCACAGTGAATTGCTGGTTGACGATGTTAAACATACGGTTACCGCAACGATATCCCCGGAGCTTGAACAGCACACCATTACCTTTATGTCCGCCAGCAAAACATTTAATTTAGCCGGCCTGGCCACTTCTTTTGCCGTTATCCCCAACGACCATTGGCGCAACGAATTCATCAAGTCCAGGGCCGGCCATAACAATGGCAATCTATTCGGCTTTGCCGCCCTTGAGGCCGCCTTTCGCCACGGTGATGAGTACTTGGAGGAGTTACTGGTATATATTAAGGATAATATAAAATTTTTTACCGGTTACATAGAAAGTAAAATTCCCGGGCTTAAAGTGATCAAGCCGGAAGGAACCTATCTCGTATGGGTTGATATGCGAAGCTTGGGCATGAATGCCCTGGAACTGCAGGATTTTATCCGCACTAAAGCCCGTTTGGCGTTGGACGACGGGTACGCCTTCGGGCCCGGCGGCGAGGGGTTTCAGAGGTTTAACCTGGCTTGCCCCCGTATTGTGGTGCAGCAGGCGCTGGAGAGATTGGAAGAGGCTGTTTCAAAATTGTAAAATAAAAACCGCCCGGTTTATATTTTTGCAATGGAAATGATATTGACTTTCATTATCAACGGTCTTATAATTATAACAAACATAAGGGGAGAAGTCTTCAACAACCGGAAAAGTTGAAGAAAGGGATGAGCATGATGTCACTGGCGAAAGGACAGTTAAATACGCCTTATATAGTGAATAGCGTCAATACCGACCAGGAAGATATGCGTGATTTTTTATTCACGCTTGGCTGTTATCCCGGTGAAAAGGTCACCATTATTTCCAAGTTGGCATCCAACTATATAATTAACATCAAAGATGCCAGATACAGCATAGATGAGGATTTGGCCAACGCCATTTTGATTTAATTATCTGTTGTAAAGTAACTTGTTTCTGCATGATTTTTTCATTAAAAAGTTAGTTGAGACTAACTTTTATCAAGGAGGGAACGTATGAAAATCGCTTTGGCAGGAAACCCCAATAGTGGCAAAACAACACTATTTAATGCCATTACGGGCAAAATCGAGCATGTGGGAAACTGGCCCGGGGTTACCGTGGAGAAGAAGGAAGGTACTGTTAAACAGAACCTTAACCCGAAGAACGAAAACCTGGTTGTGGTGGATTTACCCGGCGCGTACTCCATGTCGCCGTACACCAGTGAAGAGTCGATAACTCGAGACTTTGTGCAAAATGAAAAACCTGATGTGATTATTAACATTGTCGATGCAACAAATTTAAACCGGAGTTTGTTTTTTACCACCCAACTATTGGAGCTGGGTATACCCGTCGTCGTAGCCCTGAATAAAAGCGATTTAACAGAGAAAAAGGGTAATACGATTGATGTTCCGGCGCTGAGCGACGCCCTGAAGTGCCCCGTCGTTCAAACCGTATCGACCAGTTCCGCCAATAACGGTTTGCCTCAACTGATTGATACGGTAATTGCACTCGGCAAGTCGGGCAAAAAACAAATCGCCCCCAATATTAAAGGGGCTAAAAAAGCCTCCACCAAGGAAGAATTCGCCAAAGCCGACAGCAGACGCTATGCCTTTGTAAACGAAATTGTCGCCGAGGTTGAAAGAAGAAAGATCAGCTCTGAAATGCAAACGATGCAGGACAAGGTCGACCGGATAGTAGCCCATAAATGGCTGGGCATTCCGATCTTCGCGGTAGTCATATGGCTGGTGTTTTCCCTCTCCCAGGCCTGGGTCGGCCCCTGGTTTGCGGACACCCTTGTGGGCTGGGTAGACTTGCTTTACGAAGGTGTGGCCTCGCTGCTGGGTGAAGGCGTAAACCCCGTTGTCGGAGCCTTGCTGCTTGACGGCATCATCGGCGGCGTCGGCGCCGTCATCGGCTTCCTGCCGCTGATTATGGTGCTCTTTTTCTGCCTGGCGCTGCTGGAAGACGGCGGATACATGGCCCGGGTGGCGGTTGTTCTGGACCGGTTCTTTAAAAAAGTGGGCCTGTCCGGCAAATCCATCATCCCCATGATTGTTGGCACCGGTTGCGGCATACCTGGTATTATGGCCACCAGAACTATTAAAAATCAAAGGCAAAGACGCACCACCGCGATGTTGACCCCGTTTATGCCTTGCGGGGCCAAGCTCCCGATCATTGCCCTTTTCGCCGGCGTATTCTTTGGTGAAAACGCCTGGGTTGGCACTTCCATGTACTTTTTGGCCATTATCGTAATTATTATCAGCGCGTTAATCATTAGACAGATTACCGGCGATTTTTCCAGGTCGTATTTCATCATGGAACTGCCCGAATACCGGGTGCCGAGTTTGAAAAGAGCGGCCCTGTCCATGTTAATGAGAGCCAAAGCATTCATTATCAAGGCCGGTACAATTATTCTGGTTTGCAACGCCGCGGTGCAAATATTGCAGACTTTCGACTGGCAATTCCGGGTGGTTGCCGAGAATGCGCCGGAGACAAGCATCCTGGCCAGCATTGCCACACCCCTGGCGGTATTGTTTATCCCCCTTGGTTTTGGACTGTGGCAGTTTGCGGCAGCGGCGGTAACCGGATTTATCGCCAAGGAAAACGTGGTCGGTACCCTGGCCGTTTGCTTTGCAGTGACGAACTTTATCGATACTGAAGAACTGACACTGGTAGGCGGCAGCGCGGAGGTAAGCTCGATATTCGGTATTACCGCGGTAGCCGGCTTAGCCTACCTGGTATTCAACCTCTTTACGCCGCCCTGCTTCGCGGCGATAGGCGCCATGAACTCGGAGTTGGAATCACGCAAGTGGCTTGGCGGCGCCATTGCTTTCCAACTGGGCATGGGTTATACGCTGGCTTTTCTGGTGTACCAGATCGGTACATTAATAACTGCCGGCACATTGGGTCAGGGATTTGTCGGGGGTCTGATTGCCGTGGCCGTTATCGTGGGCATTGTGGTGTACTTGATGAAAAAAGGCGGCAGCAGTGCACGGGTGTCCGCCGGAATGCAGTCGGTGAGATTATGAGCACGGTAGATTATATAGTAATTGCGGTGGTGGCGGTAATCATCGGCCTTGCAGTGTATAAGATTGTCAGAGATAAAAAAAGAGGCGTGAAATGCTCGGGATGCGGCAGCAGCTGCGAATGCGGGTGCTCCGGAAGCTCCGACGATGCTCATAAATAGCTGTCAACTCGACCTTCTCCGGTATGTTCAATACTGGAGAAGGTTTTTTAATTTAAACTCTTGCAAAATTCTTCAATAGGCATATAATGTGATTACATAGTAATTACGAGGGGTGGGGTGCAAAAATGGAAATAGATATCATCAAGATTGGCAATTCCAAAGGAATAAGGCTTCCCCATGCAATTTTAAAACAGTGTGGTATTGATTCCAAAGTTGAGCTTGAGATAAAGGATCATTACATTGTTATCAAGCCGGTAAAAACTCCCCGTCAAGGCTGGGCCGAGGCATTTAAGCTGATGCACAAAGAGGGGGACGACTCATTGTTAATCCCTGAAGAGATTGATAATGAAGTGCTGGAGGATTGGGATGAATCAAACAATTGAACAATACTCCGTTTACTGGGTCGACCTGAATCCAACCCAGGGCGCTGAAATTAATAAGGTACGTCCATGTGTTATAGTTTCGCCATTAGAAATGAACCGGCATTTGCGAACCATTATTATCGCTCCGGTAACCAACAGGGGCCGGGAAGGATATCCAACGCGGGTGAAAATATCGGTGCATGAGATTACCGGATGGATTGTTTTGGATCAGCTCCGGGCGATTGACAAAACAAGGCTGCGCAAGAAAATCGGAGATTTGGGCCGAGAAGAAATATTGGCAGTGAAAAGCATTATTAAAGAGATGCTGGTGGATTAAAGTGGTTCTGTTGACGGTCGATATCAAACGAGCGGGATATAACAAAAATGACGCTGGAACCATAACCGATATTAACCTGATAGTCAAAACAGGGGAACTGGTGGGCTTAATCGGGCCGAATGGCGCCGGGAAAAGTACGGTCATTAAAGCGATTTTGGGTTTACTTCCTCAGGTTATGGGAAAAGTGGTATTCATTAAGTCCGGCCAAAACTATGCTTACATACCGGAACAACCAATCTTTTACGATAAATTAACCCTTTGGGAACACTTGCAATTTGCCGCGGCAGTTCATGAGATAAAAGAAAAAACATTATTGGAAAAAGGGAATGAAATATTAAAACTACTAAGTTTGCATGATGTAAAGCACCACTACCCGACGAGTTTTTCCAAAGGTATGCAGCAAAAATTGATGATTGCCATGGGTTTTTTAATTCAACCGGACATTTATTTCATTGACGAGCCATTTGTCGGACTTGACCCCCGGGTAACCAAAACGATGATCAACCTGATTAACAAGGAACGGGATCGTGGCGCAGGTGTATTAATATCCACTCACCAGTTGGAAATTGCTGAAAAAATCTGTGATAGAATTATCATTATCTCTGACGGTTCTATTGCAACCAGTGGAACAGTTGAACAAATCAGGGAACAATGCCACTTGCCCGGGGCATCTCTGTTTGATTGTTTCTGTCAGGTACTGGAGAGCCGGGAATGATTACGCCGACTAATACATTCTATAAAAGGATATTCTCCGACTGGAAATTTCAGTACGACACGTGGCGAATGGCCATCGACTGGACAGTGGCGCTATATATAGTAATTCCCGCTCTTTTTTTTGGAATATATCAATATGTGGAATTATGGCGCACCGAACTTCCTTTGTTAAGCAATATACCTATCCAGCTATTTGCCGGGATCATCTTTGTCTTTGCCCGGAACGGCACCGTCAGAATTTTTTTCGCAGAGGCTGACCAACTATTTTTACGGCAGCAAAAGAGCTGGTTAAACCAAATTTTAAAACTCAGCATCGTTTACTACATGCTGTGCAAATTATGCTTTAATAGTTTTATTTTTTTGCTGCTGGCGCCGGTTTTACTGCGCTATCAATTAACAACGGCCGAATTTCTGCAGCTATTTATAATCAGTTTTTTACTCGGCGGATGTTTAAATTTCAGTCAACAGCTTCTTGCTCTGGTTTTGCAAGGGATTATGGGCATGGTTGCGCAAGCCCTATTATTTATTTTGGCGGGGGCATTGTTTGTTTACGCTATTCCAATAGTAATCGGGCATAGTGTTTTATTTATTGTTATTGTAATTCTATTGTCGACAACGTCGGGGGTGTTGATTTCTAAACGGTTGACGATAAAAGGCGCTTTCATTGAAGATGTGAACCGCGAACAATATGCCAGACTAAGGCATCTCAATTTATTATTAAAATTTGTAAGCCTGGATGTTAAGCGGCCGCTGCTAAAAGGCAAACAACCAATTTTATTTTCCCGTTCAAATCCGCTTTTCAAAAAGCGTCATGCGGCAAACTGTTTGGCTGAACTGGGGATCAAAGCAATTTTGCGGGATTTTAAAAATATTTTTCAGTATTTACAGATGGTATTTGTGCTTATACTGGTAGTTTTGGCGTTTCCAGCGGAGTGGATGTTGCCGCTGCTGGCTGCCTTTGCCGTCTTGTTTGCCTATTTTGTGCGCTCATACTGGCAGGAGTTTATTGGTTCGGAATTTGTCAGCCTTTTCCCCGGGAATGATGACATCAGCATTGCCGCGGCCAAAAAATTTATATTCACCATGACTCTTCCTGGTTTTATGGCGATTAGTTTTATTGCCGGTTTTGTCGCGTACTCATGGCTTGGCGCAATATGCGGTATGCTGGCCGGTTTGATAATGGCGGCATATTTTTCCTTTAATTTTACTTACCTTCTCCGGGGCATGCCCTAAGGCTGTAAAACGAGGTTCTACTTTGTGGAAAACTCTGTTCCCACCTTAATGGGACTGATATTTTCAATCCAAATAATACGGTGTTATTTCCGGACCTATGTTGTATAATTATGGTATAAGGTTCAGTCCGCAAAAGCCAAACTGCCAATAAAAGGAGCTGAAGTAAAGTGCCGGGGAAAAGGATCATTTGTGTATGGCTGATCGGTATGTTGCTGCTGGTCGCCGCTTTGTCTGGCTGCGGTAACTCCGGGCAGGAGCTGGAGGCCGCCCAGGGGAAAAATCCGCCGCCGGCAGTTCCGGCGAACTTTGCTGATTATCAGGATGTGCCGGTGGACTTTTCCCCGGTCCTGGAGCCATACACGGTGGAACCTGGTCTTGGCAATATAACTAATAAGGAAATGTTTCATTTATCTCCGGAGGCGGAGAAGCTGCTGACGGAAAACGGATTTGTAGTGGTGCCGGGCCAGTTTCGGGAGTTTTTTATGCTTTATGAAATCAACAGCTATGAACCGGTGCCCAGTTTTATCACCACCGATTCCATGCTGCATAATTACCACCTGTTCTTCAGCCACCTGCTGCGGGTTGTTGAAAGAGATAAGCTGGCCCTGGAATTAAAAGCGCTTACCGCGGCCATGCTCTCCGCATCCCAAAAACAGTATGCCGCCCTTAAAGGCAGCGATTGGGAGAACGCCGCCAGGAGAAACCTGGGCTTTTTCGCCGTGGCCGGCAAGCTTCTGGATCCCAATCTGACTGTTCCAAAACCGGTGGAGCAGGAGGTGCAGGCGGAACTGCAGCTGATTGAAGACAGCGCCGGCATCCAGGAATCCCCTTTGATGAGTATGCAAGAGGATTATTCCCAGTACATCCCCCGGGGGCACTATGCCGCCGACGAGCTGCTGCAGGCATATTTCAAGGCCATGATGTGGTACGGGAGAATCACCTTCCGGCTTGACAGTGAGGACGAAACCAAATCCGCCGTCTTGATGACCCTGGCGCTTGGTGAAGGCGATAACGGGTCCAAATGGAATCACATATACCAGCCCACCAACTTTTTCGTCGGCCGGTCCGACGACCTGTCCTATCCGCAGTACCGGGAACTGCTTGATCAAACCTATGGCGCCGGAGCCGGACTAAAAGAACTGACCTCCGGCGGCGGGCAGTGGCCGGCCTTCATGGCGGCGGCAGCGGAACTGGAACCCCCGGCGATCAACTCCATGCCTATTTTCAACGAAGAAATACAACCGGATCGGGAAAAGGAAATCAAGGGCTTTCGCTTCATGGGGCAGCGGTATACCCTGGATGCCGACATTTTCCAGCGCCTGGTCTACCGTGAAGTAAAAGAAAACAGCCGGGGCGAGCGCCGGATGCTGCCCAAGGGCCTGGACATCCCCGCCGCCATGGGTTCCGGGGAGGCTTACGCCATCCTGGAGGCGCAAGGGGAAACGCAGTACGCGGGCTACCCCGAAAACATGAACAAACTGCGGCAATACTTCGCCGGCCTGGAGCAAAAAGACCGGACTCAGAACCTGTACCAGGGCTGGCTCTATACCCTTGAAACATTGCTGCGGGAAAGGGAAGCGGGCTATCCCTCGTTTATGTACGGTCAGGCCTGGACCGGGAAAGAACTGAATACCTTTTTGTCCAGTTGGACCGAACTCAAGCACGATACCATCCTGTACGCCAAACAGGTTTACGCTGAAATGGGCGGCGGCATGGAGGGAGTGGACGACCGCGGTTATGTCGAGCCGAACCCGTACCTTTACGCCCGCCTGGCCGCACTGGTTAATATGACGCGGGAGGGCTTGTCCGCGCGGAGCCTCCTGGAGCAGGGGGACCGGGACAGCCTGGACCGGCTGGAGCAGTTGGCCCTCTCTTTAAAGATTATTTCGGAAAAGGAGTTGTCCAATATCCCGCTTACCGATGTGGAATATGAATTAATCCGTTCTTACGGCGGGCAGTTGGAGCATTTCTGGCTGGAGGCCCTGGCAGATATAGGGGTGGATCACCGCTCAGCCATAGCCGAAAATCCCGCCGCCCTGGTGGCCGATGTGGCCACCGACCCGGAAGGCCGGGTATTGCAGGAGGCCACGGGAAATATCTTTGATATTTATGCCGTGGTGCCCGTTGACGGCAGCCTGAGAATCGCCAAGGGCGGTGTCTACTCTCACTATGAGTTTACCTGGCCGCTTAGCGACCGGTTAACGGATCAAAAGTGGCATGATCTGCTGGACTCCGGGCAGGCGCCGCCCCTGGCCGGCTGGACCGGAACCTTTATTGCCCCGTGAGATTCATTCGTTTGGCGCTGCTCCTCCTGCCGGCGGCGGGACTGCTGTATTGCTTCGGCGCCCTGGTTCCGCAGCGGTACGGCGGTGGCGGGGTATTCCACGACTTTGCGGCTTTTAAAGCACACCGGATGCAGTTGCCGGAATACGAACCGGTCCAAAGCCGGCAGTTCGATCTGGACGGCAACGGCATCCGGGAAGATTTTATACTCAAAGAAGGGAAAATAGCGGTACAAGCCGGTTCGCGACTGATCTGGCAGTCCCCGGACGAATTGTGGGTGGACTGTTTCTTTCTGGGTGACGCCGACAACAATGGCGTTGCGGAGCTTAATCTGCTGGTTTGGAAACAAGGAAGTTTCGGCCCCCACAAGCCCTTCTGGCTGGAAGAAGAGGACACCGCCATCAAGAACCACCTCTTCATATTCAAGCTGGAAAAGGGCGCTGTTAAGCCGGTGTGGCAGTCATCCGCCCTGGACCGGCCCAATTACAATGCCGCCCTGATTGACCTTGACGGCGACGGCGAAAACGAACTGGTGGTTGCCGAGGGCAGTTATACCGGCCCGGACAAAAGGGAAACGACCGTATGGAAATGGAACGGCTGGGGCTTTTCCCGGGTTACTCCGGGGGACGAGTGACATTTACTTGTTAAGGAAGGAGTTGGCCGTATTTATGTTTGCAGTCAAAAGTGACCAGGGGTATGTAACGGTGGTTGACGGTGTTAAAAGGAAGACCCTTGTTTATGGTGAAAAAACCTTGATGACTGAATTTCTTTTGGAAAAAGGTAAGGCTCTGCCCAGTCACAGCCACCCGCAGGAACAAACGGGCTACCTGGTTTCCGGGCAGATTGTGCTGGTTATTGCCGGTGAAGAATTTGAGGTTAAACCGGGGGACAGCTGGGTGATCCCCGGGAATGCGGAACATGCCGCAAAAATTATTGAAGATTCCGTGGCGGTGGAAGTGTTTGCTCCGGTACGGGATGATTATCTTCCGTAATTGTTTCGATGCTGTGGGATTGATTTACACTGTTATAACGGTACCTTTGATTATTTTTAGGTTGACACTTGATTTTTCGGCCTGCCTCAACCATAATTACCGCGAGTTGGTGAATGGTTTTTTGGACTGGGTGGACGCCCTGGTGACGTCCGGTGATATGGATGCTTACCGCCGGCGGTTTAATGACGGTGAAACACTGTCCTGGTGGCAGTCCCTGGCCTACAAGCCCGGCTATAAATGCTGCCACTGCATGGGGGTTTGCCCGGCCGGGAGCGCCACAATGGATGAATATATATCGGATCCTGATGGTTATGCCGCCGGGGTGGTGCGGCCTCTGATTGAAAGGGTGGAGACAATTTATGCAGTTCCCGGCAGCGATACGGAAAAAGCGGCCTTAAAAAATCCGGCCAAAAAGGTTAAGCCGGTGCTGCTGTCCCGTTAGTTGCAAGCGTCCGAGGACGGTTCCCCGCCGCCGGCAATCCCAGCAACACGGCACTGATGATTTCTTCCCTGCCGGCTCCCAATTCCCTGGCGCGCTGCACGTGAAACGGAATACCTCCCTCCAGCCCGACAGCGGCGAGCACCGCGATGTAAGCTATTTCCCCGGTTTTGGCGTCAAGAGCGCCTGCGGCATCCAGCTTTTTTACCGCTTCCATCCAGGCTTGGGCATGGGCCGGGGCATCGGTAATCAAGGCATGAAAAGCGTTGCTGATATTGTTGTCCTTTGTTTTCATGCGTTATTGCCCCTCCAACGTTTAAGGTTGGGCAGCAGGCCGCTTATCATCGCCCGGGCCTCTTCTTCCTTCATCCCGCCCTCCTTCATGCGCGGCACGCAGATTTCAATCATCGCTTCCATGGTCAGGTCGGGCTGTTTGAACCGGCCGTCTTCATAACAGTAAACGCAATACTCGCTGTTTTGGGCGCCGCCCTTTTCCGTGCCCAGCAGATTATTGTCGGTCAGCGGCATGCCGCAGCTCTGGCAGATTCTTTCAAACATCAAACATCACTTCTGTGTTTTTCTCCCATTATACAGGGGCAAACCTGACACCTGTATGTCATATTGCTTTTCACTTTTCATAAACAGCAACAATTTCTTGGGCCGCTTCTTTTATCATAGCACATACTCCCGGGAATATAATTATACTACCATAACACAACTGCGAATTTAAGGGAATGCTAGGGCCACGAACCCGCCGGTTGGATTAATGAACCGCCTGCAGAGCCAAAAAAACGTCTCCCATCCTTGGGCCGGCAGGATGTGGACGCCGGGACAACGAATAATGTTTTGGTGTAAACATAATATTGGAGGCGTACAAAATGGACTTATTATCCGCGATAGGAAACACTCCGCTGGTGGAACTAAAATTCCTGAACCCCAACCCCGGGGTTAAAATTTACGGTAAGCTGGAAGGCAGCAATCCGGGCGGCTCCGTTAAAGACCGGCCTGCCTATTACATGATTAAAAAAGCCGAGGAATCAGGCGCCCTCACCAGGGATAAGATCATTATCGAACCCACCTCGGGCAACACCGGGATAGCCTTGGCCATGATCGGCGCGGCCCGGGGATACCGGGTCATGCTGGTGGTGCCCGGTTGTGTCAGCATGGAGAGAAGCCGCATTCTTGAAGCCTACGGCGCCGAGGTGATCGTGACCCCCGCGGGGGAGGGCACAGACGGATCCATCAGGAAGGCGCATCAAATTGTGCAAAGCGACCCGGACAGATATTATATGCCCGACCAGTTCAGCAACGAAAATAATATACTGGCCCACTACGAGACCACCGGGCCGGAAATATATGCCCAGACAAACGGCATGGTGGATGTTTTTATCGCCGGCATGGGCACTACGGGAACCCTGAACGGCACGGGCAGATATCTGAAAGAGAAAAATCCCGGGGTTAGAATAGTGGGTGTCGAGCCTACAGTGGGCCACGCCATTCAAGGACTGAAAAATATGGAAGAGGCAATAGTTCCGGCGATATACCGTCCGGAACTGCTGGACGAGAAAATCACCGTGGAAGATGAGGAAGCCTTCGAGACCGCCAGGCTGCTGACCACCAGGGAGGGTATTTTCGCAGGCATGTCCAGCGGGGCGGCTGTGGCGGGGGCGCTGCGGGTGGCCCGCAACATGAAGTCCGGCATCATTGTAACTATTCTGCCGGATCGCGGCGATCGGTATCTCAGCACCACTTTGTTCAGATCAATCTGCGCCAAGTGTTCACCGTAATTTTCCCGGACCTTCTTTGCTATTTTCTTTGAATAGTCCGTAAGGTTATTTCTTAATTAGCATAATTATGATAATATTAAGCTAAATTATGACGGGAGGGTAAAATATGCCGCATATTAGGCCTGTATCCGATCTTCGCAACAATTTTGCTGATATATCAAGAACAGTTCACGAAAGCTGCGAGCCTGTTTTTTTGACAAAGAACGGTTACGGAGATATGGTCGTTATGAGCATGGAGGCCTTTGAGCGCCTTCAGTTTGACAGCGAGGTTTACATCAAACTGAAAGAGGCGGAATTGGAAGCCAAGACCACAGGCAAACGCTTTAAACATGACGAAGTGTTCTCCAACCTGAGGCGCAAGCTTCAGGAAAAGGCGGCGGAGGATGTATAAGCTTTCGTATCTGCCTGTCGCGAATCGTGACATAGCTGACGTTGTATATTATATCGCTGTTACTCTTGTCGCACCGAAGGCGGCTCTTGACCTGCTTGAAGAAATGGATGAATCAATATCCCGCTTAAAAGACTTTCCATATTCCTGCCGCGTTTATCAGCCGGTAAAGCCATTGGAACGTGAGTATCGTATACTGACTGTTAAAAACTACGCCGTTTTTTATACTGTAGACGAACAAGAAAAGCTTGTAGAGATTTACCGTGTAATCTACGCAAAGCGGGATCTTGATAAACAACTCTGAGCCGATATTGTTCCGGGCACCTTCTACTCGTCCCCGTGTCCCTTGCCGCCTATTAGAAAGGTCTGTCAAAGATGGATTTGAACCGTTCCCGTTCATGGAATAAATGTAGAAAACTCTTTTCCTTCCTTTGCACAAAGAATTTTTACCACGTCACGGCCTGAATTTATAGACTGTTGAATCCCGCCGGCAGGCTGGACCCATTGGCCGGCCATGTAGAAATTGGCTAATCCCGGAAGTGTTTTAGGGATAACAGTTTTTACCGCCTGGGGCGTTGGCAGCCATCCTTCCCAGGAACCCCGGTGATTGCGGGTATACCGCCAAAAAGTGTATGGTGTGGCCATATCGGTCATTTCCACCAGAGGGGAAATACCCGGGTAGATCTTTTCCAGGCGCTGAAGGACGTCACCGGCAACCCGGGCCTTTTCACTTTCGTAAAGCGCCCTGTTTTCCTGCAAGTGTGCTGGACGTTATATGTAAATATCTAAATTGCGGTGACCTTCATCAAAGGTATTCTGCAGGAACTGGGCCCGTCTGAGCACAAAAGGTTTACCATGCCGACCTGCTGCTATGCCCTAAGTACAATAGCTGCATGCGCATCATCTCCTTTATCGAAGATCTTTTACTCCCGATTTTGCTAACAGCAGTCCTTGTACGGCTCCCAGGACTGTAAATACGAAAAGCGCTACCAAATAAGTAACCGGTTCCCATTGGACCCAGGGGGCAATTCTCAAAAGGGGCATAAAAAAGCCCAGGGTTACGAACCCCATTACGTAGGTTGCAGCGATTCCTTTTAAGACGGGATGATCACTTCCCGTTATCCGCATCAAAAGTAAAATTAGGGCCGCAGAAACAGTGCTCAAAAAAAATGTTCCAATTAACCCCAATGTCAATCCTAACGGGCTGTTAATTATTGAAGAAACTAAAAACACATCTGCTGCTATGTTCCATGGTGTGCTGGTTGGAATACCCAATAGCAGTGCAGCAAATGTCAGACCGTCTACGATGAGGGTTCCTGCAAGCCCTGCCGTTAGGGACCGTATTAATACATCCTGCATAAAGGCATTACCTCCTATGTCATATAATTTGTTTTCATCCTTGCGTTTTATACAGCTAAGAGAATAATTTGGCTGCAGGATTAGACCCCTTCCACCCCGAGGCACTACCAAACCACCGGTTAATTTTGCAGGATTTGGATAATACCTGTCGAAAGAGACTATATGTTATACAAGTAGCACAGAACAGGATTAACAGTTCTCCGGGGTATAGACATGTAAGATTTGACGGCAGTTTATATTTTGTATATACTATGTATAAACATACTAAACTAAAGGCAGGGATCGGTTATGCAATATCATATTCAGAAATGGGGCAATAGCCTGGGAATACGAATCCCCAAAAGCCTGGCCCAGAAGGCGGGACTGGCCGAAGGCACACCTGTTGAGATTATATTGGGGGAGGACGCTATTATTATCCGACCTAGGAGCTATAGTCTGGAAACACTATTGTCCGGCGTCACCCCCGAAAACCTGCACAGGGAAGTGGAGACCGGAAAACCTGTTGGTTGTGAAGTATGGTAACGGCAGGCGTAATATATATTCCCGCCCGTGGTGATATGGTATGGTTACAATTTAATCCACAATCAGGGCATGAACAGGCAGGCTTGAGGCCGGCGCTGGTAATATCGCCGCAAAGTTACAACGGAAAAGTTGGATTGGCTCTGATATGCCCGGTTACGTCAAAGGCAAAAGGTTATCCTTTTGAGGTTTTGCTGCCAGATGGACTGGAAATCTCCGGCGTTGTGCTGGCGGATCAGGTTAAAAGCCTGGACTGGCAAGCCAGAAACGCAAAATATGTATTTACGGCCCCGATGCGGGTTACTGCAGAAGTGTTAGGGAAAATGCAGTTGCTCATTTCTTAAAGGAGGTTTCCGGGAAGATTGTGCTGGTTATTGCCGATTTTTAGCTGCTGTGGGTTATTTTCATATGCACTTGAAAATAACCCACAGCAGCTTGCACTTCCTTGGGGGTATTTGTTAAATCCATTATTCGCCAGCAATGGAAAATCTCCAGGCGCACCACCAGTCTCCGGGGTGATCGTCAGGCGGACAACCTATGCACTCGGTATGGATTCTTTCGTCAATGGCCGAGGCAAAGGTCCGGTATTCCACCAGTCCTGCGGACTTGCAGGGGTAGTCCGGCAGTCCTTTTCTCTTTCTGGCCGACTGTACCCGGCAGTCCACCATTTTAAACACGATGCCGCCGGACTCTTCCTCCTCTATGGACTGGACGTTTATATTGGCGTACATTCTGAAGCGAAGAGCCTTTTTCAGACCATCGATACCGGCTTGCTCCGGCAATCCCAAAAGCCTCTTCACGGACCACGCTTCAAAAGGAGAGAAGCGCACCCAGCAGGAGTCATTGCACCTTTGGGCGTCATACATTCCGCTGCTGAATTCAATGGCCTGAAACCATATTCCGTCACCGGCCAGCCAGTTTATCGCCAGGGCCTTGATCAGCTCTTGCAGGTCGTCCTCGCTCATGTCAAGCAACAGACCCGGAATGCCGTTTGCCATTTCAAATCCCAGTGTTTTGGAAAGCCTGGTCATCTGTACGTCAACGGTTTTTCTCAAGGCGTTGTCCATGATATCCAGCGCCCGGGGCAGGCCGAACTGGCGCTCTGTCTCCGAAAACCACAGGGCGTGGTGGATTATGGTGCGGTGGAACATATCCATCACCAGCCGGGCCAGGTCTTCGCGGTCCAGGTCCTCGGGCCGATCGATTCCCTCTCTGGAAAAAATCCGCTCATAACTCAATCAATACTCCTCCTTCTGCAAACCAAAGAACTTGATTATTTTAGAAGATTGGAAGCTATGACGATCCGCTGAACCTCGCTGGTACCCTCATATATTTCGGTAATTTTAGCGTCCCGCATCATACGCTCCACCGCATATTCCCTGGTGTAGCCATAACCGCCAAAAATTTGCACCGCCTTGGTGGTTACCTGCATGGCAGTCTCTGAAGCATGAAGCTTTGCCATCGCCGCTTCTTTATTGTGGGGCAGGTCATTGTCTTTCAGCCACGCGGCTCTGTAGACCAGCAGCCTGGCGGCTTCAATCTGTGTATGCATGTCGGCCAGCATCCACTGCAAACCCTGGAAAGAGCTGATGGACCGACCAAATTGCTCCCGGATTTTAGCATAATGCAGAGCTTGCTCGAAGGCACCCTGCGCTATTCCCAATGCCTGGGCGGCAACGCCAATCCGCCCGCCGTCAAGGGTTTTTATGGCTATCTTAAACCCTGCACCGTTTTTCCCCAACATGTTTTCTTTAGGCACCCGGCAGTTCTCAAATACCAATTCGCAAGTGCTGGAAGCCCTGATGCCGAGCTTGTGCTCCTTTTTGCCAAAGGTGAAACCGGGAGTTCCTTTTTCCACAATAAAAGCGGTAATTCCCTGGTGACCTTTGCTTTTATCGGTTGAGGCAATAATAACATAAGTATCGGCCCGTTCACCGTTGGTGATGAAAATTTTGGTGCCGTTTAGTACGTATTCATCACCGTCCAGCCTGGCGCTCAGCTTAACCGCACCGGCGTCGGAGCCGGCAGCCGGTTCCGTAAGCCCAAGGGCGCCGACCTTTTCCCCGCCGGCCAGCGGCTGAAGATATTTTTTCTTTTGTTCTTCCGTGCCAAAAGCATAAACCGGCCAGCAACAAAGTGATGTATGGGCTGAAACAGTAACCCCGGTGGAACCGCACACCCTCGACAGTTCTTCCACTGCAATGGCATATGCAAGGTTATCCATGCCTGATCCGCCATATTCTTCAGGAAACGGTATTCCCGTCAGGCCTATTTCAGCCATTTTATCCCATAAGTTCCAGTCAAATTGTTCTTCTTCATCCATCCGGGCAGCTTTGGGAGCTACCTCTTGCTCTGCAAAATCGCGTACTGTTTTACGTATCAGATCCTGTTCTTCATTTAGTTTGAACTCCAAAGCCGATTACCTCCTTAGTCCGTGTAGAAGAAGCCGCCTGTGGAGAGGCGGCCGATGATCAATTTATTTAACCTTTAACCATTTTATCATGTCCTTCCCATTCTTTGGCCCTAAGTTTGTACTTTTGGATCTTTCCGGTAGAAGTTTTGGGCAGTGCGCCAAATTCAATTTCTTTCGGCACTTTAAACCGGGCAATTCTTTCCCGGCAAAAGGCCATAATTTGTTCCTGCGAAGGGCTGGCGCCTTCTTTAAGGGTTATGAAAGCCTTCGGGACCTCACCCCATTTTTCATCGGGCTTGGATACCACCGCCACTTCCAATACATCGGGATGCTGGTAAAGAACATTTTCCACTTCCACGGTGGAGATATTTTCACCGCCGCTGATAATGATGTCTTTCATCCTGTCCTTTATTTCCACGTAGCCGTTGGGGTGGGTTACAGCCAGGTCGCCGCTGTGGAACCAGCCGCCGGCAAAAGCCTGTTCAGTTGCCTCGGGCTGCTTATAGTAGCCTGCCATCACGTTGTTGCCCCGCATAACGATTTCACCCACGGTTTTGCCGTCATGGGGCACCGGCTCCATGGAAAACGAGTCGATCACGTTCATAAAGGTGCTCGTAATATACGGCACGCCTTGCCTGGCCTTTATTTTCGCCCGTTCATCCACGTCCAGGGCATCCCATTGAGACTGCCACTCGCAAATGCTGTGGGGACCGTAAACCTCGGTCAGTCCGTAAGTTTGAGTTACCGTACACCCTACGGCTTCCATGTTTTTGATCACTGTGGGAGAAGGCGGTGCGCCGGCGGTCATGATATTCAAGGGCTTTTTTAATTGCACATCGTTCTTTCCCGAGTAATCGGCCATCCCGATGAGCACAATGGGTGCGGCACACAGGTGTGATATTTCCTGCTCCTCAACCTGTTTATAGATATCCTCGGGAACCACCCTCCGCAAGCAAACATGGGTTCCGCCCGCCGCCGTAATACCCCAGGTGAAGCACCAACCGTTACAATGAAACATGGGCAGGGTCCAAAGGTAATTGGTTGAAGAATTACAACCGAACTCCAAAATTTCGCCCAATGCATTTAAGTAAGCGCCCCTGTGAGTATAAAGCACTCCTTTGGGCTGGCCGGTTGTCCCGCTGGTGTAATTAAGGGTGATGGGCTGCAGCTCGTCTTCCACCCCTAAATAATAATCTCTGGGCGCTGCATCGATAAATTCCTCGTATTCCGGACCGTCAAAGGCCTTGTCCTGCTGCACATCGCAAATATTCACTATTTTGATCTCGCCCAGTTGCCCGAGGACGGGCTTGATTACGTTGGCAAATTCAGTGTCGATAAATAACATCTTGCTCTCGGAATGTTGCAGGATATAAGCAATCTCCCGGGAGGACAGCCTGATGTTGACGCTCACCAGCACGCCCCCCAGCAACGGAACTGCGTAATGGGCTTCCAAAAGCGGCGGAATATTGGGGCAAAGGAAAGCAACCTTATCCCCTTTACCGATACCTTCAGTCTCTAACGCGGCGGCAAATTTCTGCACCCTGTTTTTAAATTCCCGGTAAGTGATCTCGAAATCGTTATAAACAACGGCCTTCTTGTCCGGAAACGTGAAGGCGCTTCTCTCTAAAAAACTTAAAGGGGAGAGGGGCTCATAATTGGTTGCTCTCATATTTTTACCTCCTGAGAATTATTTAGAGTGATTAACTTTTTTAAGAAGCGCCTTTCGCGGTATTCTTGAAAACTGGTTGCGGCTTAATCAAGGGACTGCCCGTGGGGAGAACGGTACGCTCAAATACTGTATTCAAGACCACGGCTGCAGCGGTGTAGAGCCCGAAGATCCCGGCAATAAGGAGGGCGGGACCGGATACAGCCTGCCTGGAATGGGGCAGCCAGTGCAGATCCATTAAAGCAACGAGCGGAACGGCAATGTCAAGGGCTAAAACTACGCCAAGCAAGCTTAAAGGAGCCTTGAAGTACCCCGGTGTCCATGTCAGCAGGGCAATGGCCAAAACCAGCCAGGCCCAGCCGTCGATTCTGGTATCAATTTGCCATCCATTTAGGCCGGCAAAGAACTTAAATATCAGCTCAACTCCTGTTACCAGCATGAAAAAAGCCGAGAAAAACGTAAATATGTTGCCTCCCAAAACATTACCGTGCTGCAATTCCATAATACCGGTAATTACCTGGACAACGAATCCGCCAATTAACCAAATACCCAATAAAGGGATGCAAGAACCTTCCACCTGGCCTGTGTGTACGGCGAAAAAGGTAAAACAAGCCATTGCCAGAGCTACTAAACCTGCGGGACCTGGGTTAGCCGGTCTGTGTTCGTGGGACATAAAAACCCTCCTTTTAATTTAAATAGCCGGTTTCAAAAAGAAATTTTCCCTCCCCCTTTTTTTTTATTTTTCATGCATTAATTAAAGATCGAATATTGTTAATAGAGCATAAGTTCAGATATTTTAGATTAATGAAAAATGACTCAACTGTCATTTTTAAATAAAAAAAATTAACCTTTTGAAGCAAGCATACCGTGAAATATAAAATCTACCGTATCCTCAAAAATATGTTCGGGCACTTCGCCGTTTTCCCACAGTACCCATCTCTTACCAACTTCGATTGTTATGCCCATTAAACAATAAGCTAGACATTCCGGGTCTAACTTGCGCAATTCCCCCTTATCCATAGCCTCTTCAAGGCCCTTTATGTAGCCGCTGGCAAAAGTTTTGAAGTACCACTTATAAATTTCTTCATCCACCCACTGCGCTTCAAAAATAATGTTATAAAGGTTTTTATTGCTTTTGACAAAGGAAAAAAACGCCTTGTATCCGGCCCGCTCTTTTTCCTCACGGGTTTTAGCCTCGCTGATAGCCATTTGGATTTTCCGGCGGATAGACTGGTTCAGCATAATTACCAATTGACGAAAAATAGCCTTTTTATTATCAAAATATACATAAAAGGTGCCCTGGGCTACACCCGCCTTTTGGGTAATTTCCACTACGGATGTATTATAAAATCCTTTACTCCCGAAAATATCCTTGGCGGCATCCAGAAGTTTTTGCCGGGTAAGCTCGCCTTTTTTGGTCTTGGCAATATCGTCCAGATGGAAACCGCTTAACTGATCTGACATCTGATTCACCTCTTATATTACATAAGATTATAACAGGATACCAGATAGATGTCTACAGAAAAATGAGAATATTTAAACAAGTTAAAGTTTCCCCCACTTTATAACATTCGCCCCCCAGGTATACCCGGTGCCGGCGCTGGCCATAACTACCAGGTCGCCCTCCCGGACTTTCTGCAATCGTAATCCTTCATGAAGAGCGACAACTATATCCACACAGGATATGTGACCAAATTGTTCCAGATATACCGACTGTTCTTCTTTTAAGCCCAGTTTGTTTAGAATATATTTAAATATCGAAGCTTTCATATGCAGGAGAGCCAGAAAATCAGGACTTATCCCCGGATATCCGCTTCTGGCCAGGGCTTCTTGAATAACCCGGACAAAATTATTCGCTGAAACATCATTAAGTTTGTTTTTCATAACGTCAAAATTAAAAACATCCAAAAAGCGTTCTTCTACAGCCGGAACCCTAACATGCTGGTACAGGCTTCCGTCGGTATGTAAAAAACTCTCTAAAATCACATTCTCCTCATGACCTTTACGTATTAACATGGCTGCGCCGCCGTCTCCAAAGTCAAGCATAAACCTGGTTCTGGGGTTAACAGGATCAACCAGGGTGGATTCCTTGCTGCCGGCTACCAATAAAATGTTGTGCAAATGAGGATCAGCGAGCAGCATGTCCTTGGCGATCTTGAGAGCGGTATTAAAACCGGCGCTCATGTTCATAATTTCAAAAACATAGGCCTTATCCAAGCCCAGTTCATGCTGGATCTTCGGCGCGCACGCCCAAACCGGATAATCTTTGTAAGGACTGCCGCAATAAATTGCCGCATCTATTTCCCCGGGATCAATTTTCTGTAATATTTTTTTGGCAGCATTGCCGGCCAAGTCACTGGCGTGCTCCTTGCTGCCGGCGACGCGTTTTTCCCGGATCCCAAACCGTTCCTCCAGTACTTGCCGGGGGATACCTGTTTTTTTGGATATTTGTTCCGATGACTCGACCCGCTCCGGCAAATATACTGCAATATCCACAATACCTGCAATCGCTGTCGGCGAAACAGCCTGTTCAACTCTTTTCCGGGTCACTGGGTTTCACCTGCCTGATTTAATCTGCTAAATCTGAATTACCACCTATTACCTTATATGATATATAAAGTGAATCAGATGTCAATAAAATTATCTGCAAAAAAAACCACTAAGGTTCCGCTTTTGACAAGCGGCCTTAGTGGTTTTTTAAAATCTTCTTTTCTACCACCCGCGGCTGTATTGATCAGAGCAGGGGATGCACACTATTTTGCCCTCTTTAACCCGGGCGCGGGGCTCCATCACCGTTTCGCCGCACTGGGCGCAGGGGACGGAATTAAATATGCGGGCCTTGCCGGGCAGCTCGATATCAATTTGGCGCACCTCGCAGAACTCTTCCACCGGCATTTCCTTGATGCGGCGGGTCGTGTCCTTCTGAAAGCCCTGGAAGGCTTCCTTTTCCGCGTCGGTGGCCGTGCCGCTGAAGTATTTTTGTCTCAGTTCCAGGTATTCCGGATCCTGGCGCCACATGGTGTTTTTCACCGCCAGCCGTACCGCCTTGCCGCTTTGCCGGCAGGCAAAGGTGTAGACCTGTTTGCCGTAATCCCGGTAAATCAGGTTGCCCTTGCCTATGCTGCAGCCGGTGACCACCTGGACGGCGTCGACGCCGCAGGCGTCATTTTCCACAATGGCCACCAGTTCCTCGTCGCCGGCGCGGATTGCTTCCAGTTCCTGCAGGGCGATTTCAGACACCCGGTAACCAATGGTCAGCCCCGGGCAGATATGCCCGTGAAACTCAACCGCTTTCTCCCAACTGCTCTTTTCCTGGTTCATTTCCATGCACATCGATAAACCACTCCTTTTTTAATATTGCGTGATCCGTTCCGGCGGGGGCCGGGTCCAGCAGCAGCCGGGTATAGGCGTGGCGCGGGTTGTGCACCACTTCGCCGGCCGGCCCCTCCTCGATGATCAGCCCTTTGGCCATTACCGCCAGCCGGTCGCTGACCTTTTTGGCCAGGGCGATGTCGTGGGTAATCAGCAGGATGGCCAAGCCTCTTTTTTCCTGCAGGTTAAGCAGCAGTTTCATGATCTTGGCCTGCACGCTGGCGTCCAGGGCCGAGGTGGGTTCGTCGGCCACCAGCACCCTGGGATTAAGCGCCAGCGCCCGGGCGATGGCCACCCGCTGCGCCTCGCCGCCGCTCAGGTGATGGGGGTATTTGCTTAAAAAATCGTCGTCGCCGGGCAGTTCCACCTCGTCCAAAACCTGTTTCACCCGCGCCAGTTTTTCCGTTTCGCTTAAACTGTTGCGGATGTCCAGGGGCTCTTTCACCGCCTGCAGCACGTTCATGCGGTGGCTGATGGACTCGCCGGGGTTTTGGAAGATCATCTGCACCTGTTCATAAAACTCCCCGGCGCCCGGCGGAAATTTTTTGCCTTCCAGCAATATTTCGCCCGTGTAATCGTTAAACAGCCCCATGATTGTTTTGGCCAGGGTCGTTTTGCCCGAACCGCTTTCCCCCACCAGGGCGATGGTTTCCCCCTGGTAAAGGGTCAGGCTGATATCCCGCACCGCCTGCAGGCTGCCGTATGCTTTGCCCACCGCCCGCAGTTCCAGCTGGGGGATGATGCCGCCCCGGTGGCAGGCCACCAGGCGGTCGCCTGTTTCAACCGGCGGCGGCGCTTCCCTGGCGCAGAGATCAATTTTTTGGGTACAGCGGGGGTGGAAAGGACAGCCCGCCACGCCGCTCCGGAAACGGCCGGGGATTCCCTGCAGGTCCTTGGTGGCGGCCAGACCGGGGTAAGCCCGGATCAGCCCCCTGGTGTAGGGATGGCGCGGCGAATTTAATAAGTCGCCGGTGGCCCCGGCCTCCATGATCCGGCCCCCGTACAATACCACCATTTTGTCGGTCAGCCCGGCGGCGGCGCTAATATCGTGGGTAACCACCAGGGCGGTGCGGCCCGCCATTTTACGGCGCAGCAAACTGATAATTTCCGCCTTGGTCAGCGCGTCCAGGGAGGCGGTGGGTTCGTCCAGCACCACCGCCTCCGGGTCATTGGCCAGGGCCATGGCGATCAGCGCCCGCTGCTTTTCCCCGCCGCTCAACTGATGGGGGAACGCAGTGGCGCGGTCCGCCCGCAGCCCTACCTCCGCCAGCAGTTTCCGCGCCTGGTGGACGGCGGCGGACCGGTCCTTGGGACGGTGCGCCGTAACGGCCTCCACAATTTGGTCCTGGATGGTATACAGGGGGTGCAGGGCGTCCGCCACGTTTTGAAAAACCATGGCCAGTTTTTGACCCCGCAGGCGGCGGAGCTGCTCCCCGGACAGGGCCGGGATGTTATGCCCGTCAAAAATAATTTCCCCGGCGCATGTTCCCTCCACCAAGCCCATGACGGAAAGCCCCAGGGTGGTTTTGCCGGCGCCGGATTCACCGATTACGGACACCGTTTCCCCCCGGTGGATGGTTAAATTAAGGTCCTGCAAAACCGGTTGGTGGTTGTATGAAACGGTTAAGTTTTTAATGTTCAGCAACGTGACGCACCTCTTTGCGCAGCCGGGGATTTAACGCGGACTCCAGGGCCAGGCCGGTAAAGGTGAAGCCCGTCAGGGTCAGCGAAAGGGCGAAGCCGGTGGGCAGCAGCCACCATTTCCAAACTTCCAGGTAGGTAAAGGCCAGCGCCTGCTGCATCATCTTACCCCAGCTGACCATGGCCGGGTCGGCGATACCAAGAAACGAAAGGCCGGCCTCCATGAACACCGCCCGCCGGGCGTCCTGGATCATTACGGCCGTCAGGATGGGGCCCAGGTCCGGTACGATATGGCTGCGCATGATGTGGACCCAGCCCGCCCCAAAGGTGCGGGCGGCGGTGACCGGCATTTTCTCTTTCAGGGTCAGGGCCTGGGCGCGGATAATCCTGGCACCCCCCGGCCAGAAGAAGGATGACAGCAGCAGCACCAGCAACAGCGCGTTGGGCCTAAGGTAGGCGGCGGCCAGGATGGCCACAATCACCGGCGGGATGACAATCAGCGTGTCCACCAGCCGCATCCAGAAACGATCGTACAGGCCGCCGAAATAGGCGCAGGTGCCGCCCACCAGCAGGCTTAAAAAGGTGGACAGCGCGGCGGTGCCGCAGGCCACGGCCAGGGAGGTGCGGGCTCCGTACAGGAGCTGCGACCAAACGTCCTGGCCCACATCGTTGGTCCCCAGCCGGTATTGCGCCGTGGGCGGGCTGAAAATATCGCCGGTGTATTCCGCGGGCTGGTAAGCGCTCAGCACCGGCGCCAGCAGGGCCGGCGCCAGTATAAGGAGCAGCAGCGCCAGGCCGGCACGCCCGGCGGGATTGCGCTTCACCTCAAAAAAGTAGTTAACGTGCATATTTAATCCTCGGGTCGATCCTCCGGTACAGCACATCCAGAAGGTAATTAATGGTCAGCACCAGCAGCGTCACCAGCAGCAGCACGCCTTGCATCAGCGGGTAATCCCTGGTCAGCAGGGCATTATAGAGCAGCGTGCCCAAACCGGGGTAGGCAAACACGATCTCCACGAACAGAGTGCCGGTGAAAAGCCGGGCAAACATAAGCCCGGCGGAAGTGACCACCGGCAGCAGGGCGTTGCGCCCGGCGTGCCGGTAGCGGATGCTGTGTTCCCGGCAGCCCTTGGCCCGGGCGGTGACGATAAAGGATTCGCCCAGGGTGGAAATCATGGTGTTGCGCGTCAGCAGGTAGGCGCCCGTCAGCCGCGCCAGGACCAGGGCGGTCAGGGGCAGCGCCAGGTGGTGCAGCACATCCAGCACCAGCGCCGCCCCGCCGTACCCCGCGTAGGGGGTCACGGCCCCGGCCAGGGGGGCCAGGTGCAGGGTGACGCCGAAAACCAGCAGCAGCAGGATGGCCAGGAAAAAATCCGGCAGGCCGCTAAAGAGCATTAAACCTGCCAGCATTATTCTATCCAGGGGCCGGTCCCGCCTGGCACCGGATTCAATACCCAAGACCAGCCCCAGCAGGGTTGAAATAATGAGGGCCGATCCGGCCAGCAGCATGGTCCAGGGCAGGTAACCTTTGATCACCGCCGATACCGGCGCGTTGTGATAGTAAGAGTACCCCAGGTCTCCCCGCAGCATTGAGCCGATGTAGGCGACAAACTGCCGGCTCATGGATTGGTCCAGGGCGAAGCGCCGCACCAGTTCGGCTTCCAGTTCCGGGGTCATGGCCACCATGGCGGTATCGCCGTAAATGGCCAGTAACGGATCGCCGGGCATCAGCCGCGGCAGGATAAAGTTTAAACTGATAATTACAGCCAGGGCCAGGATGTAATTAATGACCGGTGTTTTAACACGCATTACGTTAAGATCCGCTTTCTGTGATTTATGCGCGCCGGGGCGGCTATTACCGTACCGGCGCGCGAAATGCCGGGTTAACCGCCGATGAAGGACATTTTATTCAGGGGAATGGGCACTCCGATGCCGATACCCTGCCTGGTGTAAAACAGGTTGACCTGGCCGTCGTGCACCCAGTAATAGGTATTGTAGAACAGGGGCAAAGCCGGCATTTCTTCGGCGTAAAGCTCCTGCACCTTGTCCAGGTGTTCTTTGCGCTTGCCGGAGTCCATCTCGGACACCTGCTGCCTGAGGGCGGCAACCAGTTCCTGGTTACCCTGGTATCTGGCGCTGTTGAAGCCCTGCCCCACAATGGCCCGGTTGAACTGGTCCGGGTCGCCGCCCAATCCGCCGTGCCCGCTCAGGGCCAGGTCGAATTGCCATTCCACCACCTGGGTGTCCAGGGTTTTGGCGTCGACGCCCCGCAGGTTGACTTTAATGCCCGCGCTTTCCAGTTGTGTTTTGATCATTTCGGCTTCGCGCTCGCCCACATTGCCGCCGCCTGCGGCGCTGAATATCAGTTCCAATGCCAGGGTCTTGCCGTCCCTGGCAAAATAATCGCCGTTTTTAACGTATCCAAGGCCGGTCAGAATTTCCATTGCCTTAGCCGGGTCATGGGCGTAAACGCCGTCCATCTTGCTGTTGTACCACTGGCTGTCCGGGGGCACGAGCCCGGGGCTGCCCGCCAGGCCATATCCCCTGAGGCAGGTGTCCACCAGCGCCTGCCGGTCTACTGCGTAGGCCAGGGCCTGGCGAAACTCCTTGCTTGAAAGCGGTTCTTTTTGATGGTTAATCACCAGCTTGGCCACCCAGTCATGGGCGCCCTTTAACACTTTGAAACCTTCTCCGGCCATTGCTTCATTGAGGTCCGGGGGCACCTGGGCGGCATTGACCTGCTTTTGCCGCAAAGCCGCCGCCACGGTTTCGTTGCCTGTTTTGACAAACTGGATCTTTTCGGCTACGGGCCGGCCCTGGTAGTAGTTATCGTAGCGCTGGAACAGGTATGTGCCCTGGGCTTTGTTGTAGTCCGCCAGCATGTAGGGGCCGGTGCCGATACAGGCTTCCGGGGTTTGGAATTGTTCCGGCGCGTCCACGTCCCGGTAAATGTGTTCCGGCAGAATCGGCAGCGTGCAGCCCACGTATTCCAGGAAGGGAGCGTAGGGGCTTTCCAAATACATTTTTACTTCGTAATCGCCCGTGGTTTCAACGGATTTGACGATAGCGGTATCAACCCACTGGTAGGGGTGCTCCCTGGTATATTCAATGGTAAAAGCCACGTCGGCGGCGGTGAACTTTTCCCCGTCATGCCAGGTGACGTTTTCGTTCAGTTTGAAGGTGTAGCTGTTTTCCTCCTGGTTGTATGTCCACTCATTTGCCAGGGCCGGTACGTAACCCCGGTCGTCTTTCCATACCAGGGTGTCGAAGACAAAACTCATCCTTATGTATCCCGGACCCCGGGCGTAGTGGGAATAAGGAGCGGGGAAGCCCCAGTCCCCGGTGCTGTCGGCTATGGTATAGGTTGCAATTTCGCTTTGGGTTTCAACTTGATTTTCAGCCGGTTCCTGCTCAGCGGCGTCATTGCCGCCGCAGCCGGCCATGGTAAAGAGGACTAAAAGCAGGACTGCGATTATCGCCATTTTTTTCATTGCGTTGCTCCTCTCAGGCATAAATCAATAATGTTGGAAAGAATGCTCTCATGGGAAAAAACAAAAGCCATGAAAGCTCTCACCTCAAGTGAACAAGCCTACATGGCTGTTTAAATCCTGTGTATTGAAAACCTGCATTAAAGGCCGATTTTTCAAAACCGGCACAAGATGGTTCTGACCATCATTTCATTACTCATTATTTTATATTAAACGACACAACCTTTCAATATCAAATTCGTAAAAAAATTAACTAATCAATTTTTCTTTTTTACCTCGTGCAAGCCACGCTTATAACCGAGGTAATAGAATATGAATCCGGCTCCCAGGGCGCCCTGCAGGGCGAACAGCAAGCTTTCTATCTCACCGCTGGGGGGCTCCCAGAATGATGCGAACCAGGGCTCGTAATCAGGGTTGATTACGGTAATCATTTCCTCGGCTTCACCATCGGCTCCGCCGAATTCGGCCCCGCTGACAAAAATCAGCGGGAACACCGTAAGGATGAATATGGCGGCAATCAGCAGTAAGGTGTATGTTCTTTTATTGCTGTTCATCCTATCGCACCTCCTTGATTAAAGCCAGCTCTGTCAATTCATCCCGGCTGTAATTGTAAATCATATTAAATACCAGCACTGTCAGCAAGCCCTCGGTAACGGCCAGCGGAACCTGGGTTACCGCGAAAATGCCGGCGAACTTGCTGAAGGACATCATTATACCTCCGGCGGTATCCGGAAAAGCCAGGGCCAGTTGAAGGGAAGTGGTCACATACGTCATCAGGTCTCCCATGGCGGCGCCTAAAAAGACGGCAAACCATAAAGGAAGACCGATTCTTCTTGTCACCCGGTATATAGCATACGCCGCAAACGGCCCGACCACCGCCATGGAAAAGGCGTTGGCTCCGAGGGTGGTAATGCCGCCGTGGGCCAGCAGAAGAGCCTGAAAAACGAGTACAATGGTGCCCAGCACCGACATGACCACAGGCCCGAAGAGTATCGCGCCCAGCCCCACTCCCGTGGGGTGCGAACAGCTTCCCGTTACTGAAGGTATTTTCAGCGCCGACAGGGCAAACACGAAAGCGCCGGCAAAGGCCAGCAGCATAAGCATTTTGGGGTTGTTCGCCACCCTCTTTTTCATGGCTATCAGGCCGGCGGCGATAAACGGTATCGTCAGCACCAACCATAAGCCGCACCAGGACGGCGGCAAAAATCCTTCCATTATGTGCATGGCAAAGGCGGTATCCGGCACGGTCAGCATGACCAAAATAATATAGAAAAAAGACGCGTAAACCATTTTTTTATTTAACTTCACTCTCACATCCACCTCGTTTTAGGTTATTTTTACTGCCGGAAAGATCAACTATAATTGCGGAACATAAAAAAACCCTCACCGGGGCCTTAAAAAAAGACACACCAAACCAGGCGCTCAATCACCCCCTTACGCAAATTGAGTGTTTGAACAGGCCCGGTCTGCCGATTTGGGTTTGCATGCCAAGTTTTTTGGCATTGCCGTGCCCTACCGTATTAACCGGATTAAACTGCCGCTTCTCAAGCAACAGTACCCGCCGGTATTAAATTGTTAGTTAGAAGCTAAGAAGTGGTACCTTCCGGGAGCTTGACTTAGATAACAGAAAACCCCTTCTCTTTGGGAGAAAGGGCTTGGGGTTTTATAGCACAAGCATTGTTGCCACGCTGAATCCCTCTCCGCGGGAGGTTATTGACGCGTATTGCCTGGGCAGGTCTCCTGACTTGTGGTTTTCAGCGTGTCTCCACCTTCCCGGTGCGTGAACCAGTGGTATTAATAGAGCCGCTAACCATTTACAGTGGCCGGACCGTCTAGGACTTTCACCTAGTTCCCTTAAACCCGGACAATATATTAAGTTAAAATTTAATATAATACTTTTAGGCAGTTTTGTCCAGTTTTTTATGTCAAAATATCTATTTTGGGTCCTGAATGGTGGACACTGAAACAGTGCTTCACCTTTTCCACCAGCATGTCCACCAGGTGGGGGAGGGGTTCCTGCATCTTGCCGATCACTTCCACTCCGGACCGGTTCAGGTGCAGAATATACTTGGGAACGGGCGCTAAAGCCACGGCTTCGGCGGATTTGGTGGTCATTTCACCGCCAAATCCGAAGGGTATGATGATGCCCAGGGCGCCTACCAGCAGGTGGGAGCGCCTGACATTGTAAACAATGGCGTTTTCACCGCTGGCGGCCTCGTTTGCCCCGGCCTTGAGCATTTTGCTGGCGGCCAGGGCGTTTGTGCCCAGGGCTATGATTTCCGCTTTACCGGCGGGCAATGATAACGCCAGTTTCTCCACCAACTGGGCGCCTATACCGCCCCCCTGCCCGTCGATAACCGCGATCCGGAAAGGATTGTCGTTGTTCATTCGTATACCTCGCTCCAGGGTTGCTTACTGCTATTTCTTCCCTCTAAATATTAAAACCATGAAAATACCGCCTCGCTTCGTGCGAGATCAGCACCTTCATGGTTTAAGCACCGTTGAAAAATCTTCCACCGAGTGGTCCTGCCACTCCTATTCCTGACAAGTATATTCTCTTTGCTCTTAAAGAAATCCTTTTTTCGAATCAATTCATCGTTAAATTAATTGCCGCATGCTATAATTATGCGTAGTGAGCTTCCAGGATATTAAATGGTGGTGTTGTTTTTGACCGGGGGGATTGTTTTCGACATCATGAAATACTCGGTGCACGACGGGCCGGGGATCAGGACCACCGTTTTCTTAAAGGGCTGCCCGCTGAGCTGCCGCTGGTGCCATAACCCCGAAAGCCGGCGGCCGGGTCGCCAGGTAATGTTTCATGCCGAGCGGTGCATTGGCTGCGGCGAATGTGCCGGGGTCTGCGCCAATGGAGTGCTTTTGACGGCCTCTGATGAGAATCAAGGCCAATGTGCCGGCTGCGGCCGCTGCGCGGCGGTATGCCATACCGGGGCCAGGGAGATGGCGGGCCGGGAAATACCGGCGGTGGAGTTAATCCGTGAAATAGAGCGGGACGTGATCTTCTATGATCAGTCCGGCGGCGGAGTCACCTTCTCCGGGGGAGAGCCGCTGATGCAGGCGGACTTTTTAAAGACCCTGCTGGCCGGCTGCCGGGACAGGGAAATACATACCGCGGTGGACACCAGCGGGTTTGCTCCCCGGGATAAGTTGCTGGACATCGGCGGGCTGACGGACCTGTTTCTGTTTGACCTGAAAATGATGGATGAAAAGCGGCACCGGCATTATACCGGCGTTTCCAACCGGGTAATCCTGGACAACCTGCGGGAGCTGGCGTCGCGCCACAATAATATTGTCATCAGAATTCCCGTGCTGCCGGGGCTCAACGATGACGACGACAATGTCAATGCAACCGGGCGGTTTATCACCACTTTGCCCGGGGTGCGCTCGGTGCACATTCTGCCCTACCACCGGGCCGGTGCCGAAAAGTACCGGCGGCTGGGCCAAACCTACAGCCTGCCCGATCTGCGTCCGCCGGACGATGAGAAGATGAATGCCATTGCCGGTATACTGGGCCGGTACGGCTTGATTGTTCAGATAGGTCACTAAGTGAGAGGAGAGACAATGTATGAATAAGAGGGTGGCCGAGCTCAGACGGCAAAGCTTGGATACCGCGCCGCGCATTTCCACCGAGCGGGCGGAACTGATCACGGAATTTTATCGCACCGCCGGCGCGCATTCCGCTCCGGTGCTGCGGGCCATGGCGTTCCAGTACCTGATGGAGAAGAAAACCATCTATATCGGGCCGGGGGAACTGATTGTCGGGGAAAGGGGCCCCGAACCGAAGGCGGCGCCCACGTATCCCGAATTGTGCTGTCATTCCCTGCGTGATTTGGAGATCCTGGATTCCCGGGAGAAGATCTCGTTTGCCGTGGACCAAAAGGCCAGGCAGGTGTACAGTGAACAGATTATTCCTTACTGGCAGGGCCGTTCCATGCGCGATATTATTTTCGACCGCATGGATGACCGGTGGCAGGCGGCATACCGGGCCGGAATATTTACCGAGTTCATGGAACAGCGGGCGCCGGGGCACACCGTGCTGGGCGATAAAATTTACCGCCGGGGGATGCTGGACTTTATTGCCGACATTGAAACGGCGCTGGCCGGCCTGGATTACCTGCACGACCCCGCGGCCTACGACAAGGGCGAGGAACTGCGGGCCATGCGTATTTGCGCCCGGGCCATCATCACCTTTGCCGAACGCCATGCCGAACTGGCCCGTACCATGGCCCAAACCGAGCCCGACCCGGTTCGGAAGCAGGAGCTGGAGCAAATCGCGGCGGTCTGCTCCCGGGTGCCCGCCCACGCTCCGTCCACCTTTTGGGAAGCGCTGCAGTATTACTGGTTCGTGCACCTGGGGGTGATTACCGAACTGAACACCTGGGATGCCTTTAACCCCGGGCGTCTGGACCAGCACCTGTACCCGTTCTACAAGCAGGAAACCGAAGCGGGCGCCTTGACCGAAGAACAGGCCCGGGAACTGCTGCAGTGTTTCTGGATTAAATTCAACAACCAGCCTGCCCCGCCCAAGGTGGGGGTTACGGCGGAGGAAAGCGGCACCTACACCGATTTCGCCAACATCAACAGCGGCGGGCTGCGGTCTGACGGTTCCGACGGGGTCAACGAAGTTACCTACCTGGTGCTGGACGTCATTGACGAGATGCGGCTGCTGCAGCCCAGTTCCAACATTCAGCTCAGCAAAAAGAACCCCGACCGGTTCCTGAAACGGGCGCTGCGCATCGTGCGCCAGGGCTGGGGTCAGCCGTCCATATTCAACGCCGACACCATCGTGCAGGAACTGGTGCGCCAGGGCAAGTCGGTGGAGGACGCCCGCAGCGGCGGGGCCAGCGGCTGCGTGGAAGCGGGCGCCTTCGGCAAGGAAAGCTATATCCTGACGGGATACCTGAACCTGGTCAAAATACTGGAGATTACCCTGCACAACGGCGCCGACCCGCGCACAGGGGAGCAACTGGGGCTTGAAACCGGCGATCCGCGCGGTTTTTCCTCCTTTGAGGATTTAATGACCGCCTTTAAAGAACAGCTGCAGTACTTTGTGGACATCAAGGTGCGCGGCAACAACGTTATTGAGCGGCTGTACGCCACCCGCATGCCGGCGCCCTTTTTGTCCCTGCTCATTGACGACTGCATTGCCCGGGGCGTTGATTACAACGCCGGGGGCGCCCGGTACGACACCACCTATATCCAGGGGGTGGGGCTGGGCAGTTTGACCGACTGCATGTCGGCCGTCAGGCGCCATGTATTCGACCAGGGGAATTTAACCATGGATGAGCTGCTGGCCGTTCTGGCCCGGGATTTTTCCGGCTTTGAAAAGGAGCGGCAAATGCTGCTGAACAAAACCCCCCGGTACGGCAATGACGACGACTATGCCGACGGGATTATGCAGCAGTTGTTTGACGCTTATTACGACGCGATAAACGGCCGGCCCAACACCCGGGGCGGGGTGTACAGGATTAATCTGCTGCCCACCACCTGCCACGTATATTTCGGCGCGGTGACCGGGGCCACCCCGGACGGCCGCAGGGCCTGGCAGCCCTTGTCCGAGGGCATTTCGCCGGTGCAGGGGGCGGACCGCCGGGGCCCCACCGCGGTGATCAGGAGCGCGGCCAAGATGGACCATGTGCGCACCGGGGGCACCCTGCTGAACCAGAAGTTTACTCCCCAACTGCTGGAGGGTGAAGAAGGCATTGACAAACTGGCCCACCTGGTGCGGTCCTACTTTAAGCTGGACGGCCACCATATCCAGTTCAACGTGGTCAGCGCCGAAACCCTGCGCGCCGCCCAGGCCGAGCCCGAGAAATACCGGGATCTGATCGTCCGGGTGGCGGGCTACAGCGATTACTTCTGCGACCTGGGCAAAGCGCTTCAGGATGAGATTATCGGCCGCACCGAGCACAAAAGCTTTTAAGCCGGCCTGGAGAGGTATAAATGGCGAGAATAATAAAATATGGGAAGACCTGGTGGGGCAATGCCTGGGTCGAAGCCCTGGAAAGAATAGACCATAACACTAATCGGCTGCCCCGGGGGAGAAGGTATGCCAACGGCGGCAGGGTGAGTGAAATTAAAATAGATGCATCGGGAAGGGTGCATGCCAAGGTAAGGGGCACCCGCCCCACCCCATACAAGATAGATATTAGACTAAAAGGATTTTCGCAGCGGGAAAAGGAAACCGCCGGGGCCATAATAACTGAAGACCCGGCCCTGGCTGCGGAACTGTCCATGGGCCGGCTGCCTGAAAAAATCCTGCCGCTTTTGGAGCGGCAGAACATCTCCCTTTTGCCTGAAACATGGAGTGACATAATCGCCCACTGCTCTTGTCCGGACTGGGCCAACCCGTGCAAACACCTGGCGGCTGTTTATTATATCATTGCCAACGAAATCGACAAGGACCCTTTAATCCTGTTCAAATTGCGCAATGCCGAGCCCCGGGAGTTGATGCGGGAGGCGGGTTTTATCGGCCGGGAGCCCGCAGCCGGAATAACTACTATCCTGGCGGAAGGAATGGTTGCCGGCGCGCCCGTTTTTACACCTTATCAAAAAGTCATTATTCCCCGGCCGAAAAGCGGGGCAGCGGCGCAAAATACGGAACCGGCGGCACAACCGGCGGGAGAAGAACCGGTCGACTTAAGCGCCCTGGCCGACAGTAAAGAGAGCGAGTCCATATTCACCCTCCTGGGCGATGCGCCTCTTTTTTACTCCGGTGGAGATTTTAAAGCCTTGTTGTTGAAAGCTTACAAAAACATATCCCGTTCCATGGCCAACCTTGCGCTGCGGGAAAACGGCTTTTCTTTCAAGGATATGGCCTTTACCCTTATTTATCCTCCCGCTGCGGAACTGAAAAAATTTCTGCTTGACAACCACGGAAAGCGACAGTTCCGGCAGGCACTTTCCTTTTTTACATCCCCGCTGCCGGCTTCCGGAGGGGGAAAGAGCGGCTCCTCCGTGCAGTTTTTCCCGGCCGGGGAGGAAAAAACGCTGGATATACCCCTGGCGACGGGGGATAAAATGATGCTGAAAAGAAAGAGGGGCGTGCTGCTGCCGGCGGGGGATGTTTGGGATCTTTTCCTTTCCCTGCCCTTCAAGCTGCCTGTCAACCGCACATCCCCCGGGGCGGATTTTTTAAGCGCGGCCACGGCAGTCGCCCAGGCACTGGCCAGGTCGTCATCTTTTATCCCGGCTTTAAGAAGCTTGGATACAGACAAGGTAAAGACCGGCGGGCGGGGGAATTTTTACGTTGTCTACCGGCCTTTGGACAGGTCCGGAAAATTGCAGCCGGTGATGGCGTATCTCGCTTCAATAATGCCTCCAGACATGATCTTTTGCCGGAAGGAAAGGGGGGTTCTGGAAGGCGCCGACGCGGTGGAAGAATTGCTGACCCTGGTCTTAACCCATCTGGTCGGCCGTTTTGCCGGTCTAAATCCCGATGCCGGCGATAAAACGGTCCGGGCATTTTTCTGCGGGGAACCTTACCTGGTGGAAAAATTTGAAGAGGAGCAAACAGCAAAGGCCATTTCCGACTGGCTTGGCTGGCTTAACCTGCGCCCCGCCGAAATTGCTCCGGTGCTTAAAATAGGGTTGCCCCGCCCCGGCAAGGAAAAATTTTCTCTTAAAGTGTATGTCGAGAATAAAAAAGACCCGCTGGCGCCGGTGCTGCCCTTAAAAGAACTGTTCTCCGGCCAAAAGGAACTGTTTTCCCGGCCGGCTGCATTTGTCCGCCGGGAAGTGGCCCGCCAATTAACCATTGCCGGTGCATATATTCCCATCCTGAAAAAGCTTTTAAGCCATAAAGGGAATAAACAAGCCAGTCTTGCCCCGCCGAACCTGGCCGAATTTGTCACCGGCGGACAACAGATCTGTTCCCTGCTGGGCATCAGGGTGATGATCCCCAAAGAGTTGAAGCAAATGGCCGTACCCCGGTTGGCGCTGGCGGCCGGGACGGCGCGGAGCAGTGAAAAAAACGTTTCCTATTTCAACCTGGACGAGATGCTGGAATTTGCCTGGCAGGTGTCTCTGGGCGACGTTGCCATGACCGGGGAAGAATTCCGCCGGCTGGCGGAATCGGCGTCGGGAGTGGTTAAATTTAAAGAACGGTACCTGCTCCTTAAACCGAAAGAAGTCGAAGGTATTTTAACCAAATTGCGCAACCCGGCGCCGCGGCTTTCTTCAATGGAGGCACTGCGGGCCGCGGCCACCGGTGAAGCGGCGGGGGCTGTTTTTAACCCCGGCCGGGTGTTAAGGCAACTGGTGGACGACCTGGGTGCGCCGGGGGAGGTCGTTTTGCCGGCGGGCTTGCAGGCCAACCTGCGCCCCTACCAGCACAGGGGCTTTAAGTGGCTGTATCATCTCGCCGTCAGGGGCCTGGGGTCCTGCCTGGCCGACGACATGGGCCTGGGCAAGACGCTCCAGGTAATCGCCGTGCTCTTGAAGCTGAAGGAGGAAGGTCGGCTTGCCGGACCCGCCCTGGTGGTGTGCCCGACTACCCTCATCGGCAACTGGGTCAAGGAATGCAGCAAATTTGCCCCCTCACTGGAGGTGGCCGTATACCACGGCAGCGACCGCAGATTAAACACCAAAGGCGTGGACCTGGTCGTCACCTCCTATGGCATCCTGCGCCGGGAAAGGGCTAAATTTAAAAGGAATAAATGGGGTCTGCTGGTCATAGATGAGGCCCAAAACATTAAAAACCCGGAAAGCGATCAGACGAAGGCGGTGAAGTCCCTGGCGGCCGGGAGCCGTATCGCCATGAGCGGCACCCCGGTGGAAAACAGGCTGATGGAACTGTGGAGCATTTTTGACTTTATCAACAGCGGTTATCTGGGCGAACGAAAGAATTTTGCCGGCCACTTTGCCCTCCCCATAGAAAAATACAGAGACGGGGAGAGTATCGACCGGCTTAAAAAAGCCACCGCTCCTTTCCTGCTGCGCAGGCTTAAAAGCGACCGGTCAATTATCAAGGACCTGCCGCCCAAAGTGGTTAAGGAAGAAAACTGTTATTTAAGCAAAGAGCAGGCGGCCCTGTACCAACAGGTGCTGGAACAGGTGATGGGTGAGATAGAGCAAAGCCAAGGCATCACCCGTAAAGGCCTGGTCTTTAAGCTGATGACCTCGCTTAAACAGATCTGCAATCACCCGGTGCAGTACAGCAAAAAGGGTAAGGCTGCCAGGCAGCATTCAGGCAAGGCCGAAAAGACGCTGGACTTGCTGGAACAGATTGCGGCCGCCGGTGAAAAGACGCTGCTTTTCACCCAGTACAGGGAAATGGGCGCACTGCTGGTGGAGTTGATCCGGGATGAATTACAAATAGATGCCCCATTCTTCCACGGCGGCGTTTCCCGGCCCAAGCGAGACGCCATGGTGGAAGAATTCCAGGGGGACAAAGATGCCGCGCCCGTGATGGTGGTTTCTCTCAAGGCCGGAGGCACGGGACTGAATTTAACGGCGGCCACCCACGTGATTCATTACGACCTCTGGTGGAACCCTGCCGTGGAAGACCAGGCCACCGACAGGACCTACAGAATAGGCCAAAACAGGACGGTGCTGGTCCACCGCCTGATTAGCCTGGGCACCTTCGAAGAAAAAATTAACGCCATGATGGCGTCCAAAAGAGAACTGGCCGAACTGGCGGTTGCCACGGGCGAAATCAGTCTCAGCGAGCTTTCCAACAAGGAACTGAAGGAACTGTTCAGGCTGGAAGGTAGACTATAATTTATCTTGCAAGCTCCCGCCAATACCATAAAATGAACTAACATTATCATTTAATTCGGCGATAAGTCCTATATCTTCAACCACATCAGGAGAAATAATTGTCTCTGCTGCTCCCGTATCTATCACAATATTATTAATAATTTTAGTTGCACCACGAAATTTTAATTGTATAGAAGTGAAGAGTAGACCATCAAAAAAATAAATTTCCACTAACCCGCACCTCTATACCCAAAAATATTCTTTATTTCGATCTCGATTTTTTCGTTACCTGTATGATAGACTATGATGTCATTCTTAGCTCTTACCAATTCCCTGGTAGCTTCTTTATTATCTTCAAATGCTTTAATTATAGACATATCTTCAACATATCTTTTATTGCCTTGTATATTTGACTTTAAAATCTGCATCTTCACAAACTTATTGGGATAAATTTTTCTTACTTCTTCCCACTTCACAATAATTCACCACCCTGTATAGCTTGTTTTTTAAGATTATACCATAGATTGTATAAACATCCGCCAGGATAAAATATCGACATATATTGTCGCTCCTTTACGACCTCTGATGGAACCTCGCTGTGGAAGGCCAGACCACTTTTAAATCAATCCGTACTTGATTCAATACCCGTATTCAGGTATGTAATATGGCGAGCGCATCTTCTCCTGCAGAGTTTCCGCCTTGGGAACAGCGTCGCCTTGGGGATAATCACTGAATATCTGGTTCAGGTAATCTTGCCGGCCGCTGAGGTCCGCCAGGACCAGGAGGGCGTCGTCGGCCATGGTGCTGGTGGGAAACTCCCGCACAAATTTTTCGAAGGTATTGATAATCTCTTCCTTTAATTCCTTCCGGTCAAAGGCGGCAAAAGCATCCTCGCCCCAGTTGTAAATACCTAATTGGCTCAAACCCAGGGAAAACAAGGCCTTGGCCTTTAGTTCGGAGGCTGCTGCGGGATTTTCGTAAACCTCTTCAAATAACCGCGCGCTGTGACAGTAATTAATCATTTCCCGGGCAAACCCGGCCATTTCAGCCGGACCATTGTCTTCACCACTGTAATAAGAGTCCAAAATGTATCCCAGCCAGTTGAAATACTGGCGATTACCGGCCCAAAGGTGATTGTAATAAATGCTTTGGTCGTGGAATATGGCGGCGGCCAGATTGTACAGGTCTGCGGGAGCTTGGGACTTCTCCCGGGCTTCCTGCAAATCCGCCAGTTTTTCGGCCTGTTCCAGTTGTTTTTCGACCGCTCCGGTAAAGTCGTATTCAGCACCTCTAATGGTTCCGGCGGATATAAAAGGGGGCAGATCTGGGGAGACGACGCCGGACTGCAAATCAGCCAGGAAGTCTGCCAGCATGCCGGCCGCCTTCCGGTATTCTTCATTTCTAAGAGTTTTAACCGCCAGGCTGTACCGGGACATTTGCTGCATCACCGGCTCAGGTTCTCCGGCGGACAGTTCCGCCAACCGGCTGCCCGTCATGCGCACATCCAGTATGTAAGTGATGCGCCCGGTTACGTGATAGCGTATGTCACCGTCGGGGAGACTCAGAGCCCTCTGCAGGGTTTGAAGGGCATCCTGCCAACGTCCCTTTATTTCGTAGCAGCGGGCCAGCCGGTAAGCCGCATCGTCCGCAGCGGGATGTCCGGAAAACTCTTTTAAGAAGCTTTCCCAACCGGGGATTTCCCTGTCCGGATCATACTGCTGATCGCCATGCTCGTAACCGGGCGTCCGGGCATAGGGATCCTCTTCCCCGGCGGCCCTTGTGATGGCAAAGTAAGGTTTGCCCCGCACTTTTTCGTAGGCCGCTATGCCCCGGGCCAAATAGCTGGCGGGGTAATTTTGAGAAATTTCATATAGCAGCTGCCAATCCATGCCGAAATCCGGAATCCTGCCTTCCCAGGCCACGCCGTTTGCTTCTACTTCCCGCACCAAGCGGGATAAAGCATCTTTACGCCCGATTTGATAAAGTACGCCAAGAGCCGCCTGTCTCACCGCCCCGTCATCATCATTCCGGGACAGATCTTCCAGCCAGTTGTTCAGTTCATCCCTTTCGGCGCCTGTTAATCGTGATATGGCCCAGCGGGCTTCTACAGTAATCAGTGGCATCTTTTCCGCGGTTGTGGCCGCTTCGGAGTACAGTTCCGCCATTTTTGCCGCATTCATGGTTATAACCGCATCGTCATTATTCAGAAACTCTACCAATTCCACCCGCTCTCCGGTTACCTTATATTTCCAATAACTTACCGGCTGCGTTGCGTTGACAGTTACATCCCATTTTTTGGTCAACGTCACCTCATATTGTTCCGCACCCTTCGGTACACCCTTTGTTTCCAGAATACATCTTACATTTCCCAGCTTGCCGCCGGTTTTTACCCACACTTCCCTGGTTCCGTTCTCCTTGGGAAAATCCTTGCGCATAGAGGTGACCAGGTCAATGGCCTGCCGGAGCTTGGCTTCGTTCTCCAGCTGTGCCGGAATCTCCGTTGCTTCACCGGCCAAAGCGGTCGGGGGTCGTAATTGGAAAACCATAAGTACACCGGTGCCCTTAATTTCGTTGAGTATCATTACTAATAAAATAGTTAAGCAAACAATTGCCCATACTTTTAAAAAAATAATCCGCTTCCCAAACTTCATAAATAAATTTACCTCTTTTCCCCAAAAGTTCAACTAAGCTATAGACGCATTCCATATTCATTTTGTTTCCTTTGAGGCAAAAATTACAATTAAGCTTGATTTTTTGCGATTACAGTTGTAAACTATAACAAGAGTTTACAACTGTAATCAATAGACAAAGGAGGGAAGTGTCTTGAGTATCCCCAAGATATCTGACTCAGAATGGGAAGTCATGAAGGTCATATGGAAGAGCAACCCGCTAACAGCTGAAGAAATAATCGCCTCTCTGTTTGAAAAAACGGACTGGTCGCCCCAAACCATAAAAACATTTATCAACAGACTGCTGAAAAAAGGCGCCCTGGGGCATGAAAAAACCGGCCGCAGCTATACGTACTATCCAGCCATATCTGAAAAAGAATGCATACTGGCTGAAAGCAAAAATTTTATTGAAAGGGTTTACGACGGCGCAGCAGCGATGCTTTTTGCCAACTTTATTGAGGAAAAGGTTTTGTCCGAAGAGGAAATTGCCCAGCTTCAAAACCTATTGGAAGACAAGAAACGTAAGTAGCTGTTAGTGCTCCAGGCAAATTCAGGATCTGGGGGAATATCCATCAGTGGAGATACTTAATATTATATCTGCTCATGTTTTGTATTCTTCTTTGATTGCCGGTATCATCATTATGCTGTTAGTGATCGTCAAGAAATGTTTGCCCAATCGTCTGTCAGGCAGAGTATATCATATGATGTGGCTTTTAGTTTTGCTCAGGCTTATGATACCATTCGAAATTGAAAGCCCATATAGCATCACCAGTATTTTTCCCGAAGCATCCTCAATATTTAATTATTCCCGGGAGTATATCAGCAGTCAGGCGGATGGTTATACCGGAACATCAATTCTGAATAACAATGAGTTCCAGGCATTAGACGGAGAGTACTACAACAAAGACAAAACTGGAGCTTACTCCCTCTGGAACCCGGGCTTACTCGGTATAGTTTGGCTTACCGGGGTTGCGGCCATAGCTTTATTCGCTGCAACTATGATTATCAGATTCAAATGCCGCAGTAGAAAATTCGCAAGAGTTTATGATCCTCAGATTACTGAACTAATGCAGCAGTGTTGTGTAAGATTGGGCATTAAAAAGGATATTCCCCTGTATATGGATGCATATTTTCGTAGTCCCTGTATCGCCGGGATATTTAATCCAAGTATCTATTTGCCCGGGAACATTTGCAGCCAAATTAATCGTCAGCAGTTGGAACACGTACTGCTGCATGAACTGGCTCATTACAAGCGAAAAGATCTTATCTGCAGTTTGTGCGCAGCAATGGCCGTTATGCTGCACTGGTTTAATCCTCTCGTATGGCTGGCAGTTAGGGAAATGAGATATGACAGGGAGATTGCCACGGATGCTTATGTAATGGAAACACTGGGCGAGTCCGCAGTAATCCCTTACGGTAATACACTGATTAAACTGGCTGGTTTATTCTCTAATCGTCCCATACCATTAAACCTGGCTGGTTTTACTGAAACCAATAAGCAGATGGAGAGGAGAATCACGATGCTAAAAATGTTTAAGAAAGGCTCTTACAAACTGTCAGCCCTTGCTATTCTTAGCCTGATCATTGTCGGGGCTCTAACTTTTACATTTGCAAATGGCAATGCTCCTGGAAGCGATTCGGATAGCATGATTCATGAAAATATGCAGGACATGATGGTAATCATTGATCCCGGCCATGGCGGATATGATTGGGGAGGTACATATCCCAATCCCCCTGACACTTCTAATCCAGAATTAATTGAGGTTATGGAAAAGGATTTTAATCTGGAAATATCGCTTCTGCTGTCTGATATGCTGAAAAAATCAGGCATAAATGTCGTGATGACCCGTCAGGACGACAGCACAGTGGAACTGGAAAACCGGATTGAATTTGCAAACCGTTACGATGCCGCATTGTTAGTCAGTGTTCATAATGATATGCATCCCGATACCGCAATAAATGGAACCAGGACTTATTATTATTCTGGTAACGAAGCCGGTGACGGGATTACCGGAGAAAAAGCGGCGCAAATCATCCAATCGGAACTGGTCGGGCAACTTGGCACTAAAGACCTGGGAATAAGTAGTGCCGATTTTAAGATCTTGAAACAGGTGAACATGCCTGCAGTTTTAACTGAAGTAACCTATATCACCAATGCATCGGACCGGGAAAAGCTGATGACGGAAGAATTCAGGGCCAAGGCGGCGCAAGCGATATATGAAGGAATTATAGAAGTACTAAATGAAATGGACGGACGAGTTTATCGGCCGTACCGGGCATAAAAGCTTTTAATAGAAAAGAGCAACTGTGGATAAAAGAGAAACCTTATCATCTCTCTTTTATCCCTAATTGCTCTTTAAGCGCGATTTGGAGGACATGTGAGAAGTTTATGTTTTTTTCAATTGCAAGTTTATTAAGCCATTGCGGAATGGATAGTGTTTTCTTAACAGAATAGTTTTCAATAGCAGTGCGCATGGTTGGCATAAGCACCTCAACCAGTACAACAACTTGGTTGGGTTCAACGTGTATTTTATTTATTGGAGTAGGGGCGGGAATTTCTTCATTATCTTCTTCTAAACTATATAAATGAAGACCTAAAGCATCTTTGGCCATTAAAATAGCTTCTTCGTCCGAATTTGCACAAGAAAAACACCCGGGCAAATCTGGAAAAGAGATGGATATTCCGTCTTCAGCGTAATCAAATATTGCAGGATAAATATAGCGATCCTTTTTCACTTAACAAACCTCCTGTAGCTTATGTTCAATAAATGTAAGTCATAATTTAATATCCGCTTGCATTAATATGAACTGAACATGAAAACGGCACTCATTGTCTCCGGCCAAAATGGATTTTTCCATGCGTACATCAACCTTGCGCCCCAGCCCGATGGCAAATTTTCGTTTCAGATTGCCGAGTGTGCAATAGCATAGTGTTTGAGAAACGTCCTGAATATCTTCGTTGGCCAGCGGGCAGTAACATTGATCAAAAACAACGAAATACTCTCCGTCTTCGTTTTGGATCCGCCATTGCATGCAAAGGCTTTCAAGAAATGCCTTTTCACTTGGCGAGTTCCTTTTTATTTCTTTAAGTTTATCGTCCGGGAGATGGGTAAATGGGCATGTTTCACCGCAAAAGGCCATGATTTTTTGGCGGGTGGATTCGTCAACATGCTCATCCAGGCTTTTCAATAGTTGTTTAATCCAAATATTTCTAGACTTCTCAAGGTGCATTTTTATTTACCCTTTCCTAGCGTGAGTTTATTATAATCACCTATTCAACGCCTTTTCACCATGGGTTGCCATAATCCTTCAAAAAGATATATTATTCTCTTTTTTTAAATATTGTATTATCCCAAGTATCTCTTTTCTTGTGCCTGAAACCTTCATTGTTTATATAAAATGACTACCGAAAAAATTAAGATAATTTTTCCTTTTTAAGAGGAAATTTCAACTTAAATAAAGAAAGTATCAAATTAATAGCTTTTTGTTCAAAAAGGCAGGCCGAAAATGGAGAATATCATTGAACTGAAGAATGTGCGGAAGGTATACCGGATGGGCAGCGAAAAGGTGGTAGCCCTGGACGACGTCAGCTTTACCATCGGGAAGGGGGAGTTTTGCTGTCTCTTGGGCACTTCGGGTTCGGGAAAGTCCACGCTGTTGAATTTGATGGCCGGGCTGGAAAGGCCGACCAGGGGTGAAATAAGGATCAAAAAATATGCCCTGGGGAAAATGGACGAGACCCAGCTCACCCGGCTGCGGCAAAAATATATCGGCTTCGTGTTTCAGTCCTATAACCTTTTGGAAACCCTTACCGCCTTGGAGAATGTGAACCTGCCCCTGGTTTTCAAGGGTTTGCCCAGGCAGATCAGGGAAAAAAGGGCCAAAGAAATGCTGAAGGCCGTGGGCCTTGGGAAACGCTTGCAGCACAAGCCTTCGCAGATGAGCGGCGGCCAGCAGCAAAGGGTGAGTATCGCCCGGGCCTTTGTCGCCAACCCGGAGATCGTCTTTGCCGATGAACCCACGGGAAACCTGGATTCCAGGACCACCCGGGAGGTTATGGATTTAATCACCTCTTTGGCCGGGGAACACAACCAAACCCTGATTATTGTGACCCACGATAACGAAATTTCCCAATATGCCGACAGAATCCTTTACATTAAAGACGGAAATATTGACCGGATAGAGAAAAACGAGAGGGAACAGGAGAGAGGTTTGCCGTGTTGAGGAAGAGATTACCCGTTATTTTGCAGGTTTTGCTTTTGGTTTTTTACAGTATGCTGGTCTTGCCGGCCGGGGGAGACCCAAACGATACCGGCGCTGCATATTCGGTGGCCGAAGCGGCCTACGGAAGCAGCTCAAGCAGCGAAAGCGACGGCAGGCCCGTTCTGTTGCTTAAGGAGGTCAGTTACAGTCCCGAGATTGTGCAGGCGGGAGAAGAGGTAACCATCAAAATTACCCTTTCCAACGCCAGCAACAGGGCGGCCAAAGATGTCAAGGTTTCCATCACCGGGCTGAAAAGCGATGAATTCATTCATTCGGGCGCATCAGATGTCAAACACCTGAAAACCCTCAACGGCAACCTGCAGACCAAACTTGAATTCACTATCCAGGCCTCGGAGAAGATGACCAGCGGAAACTACAGTATAGGTATCAGGGCCGACTACAGTGATGATCAGCAGCGCAGTTATACGGACGAGTACAATGTGTTCATCAGAGTGGAGGGCCGGGAAAAAGGCGCCGACGTGGCCATCAACAACATCGTTGTATCACCCAATGAGGTTGGGTCCAACGAAACCTTTTCCCTCTCCTTCACGGTGAAAAACAATGGGAAAACCCGGGCGGAAAACATCAAGGTGTCGGTCAAGGGTGACGAGGGCATTTTCTCCAAGTCCCCCGACATAAAAATGATCGAAAGCCTGGACCCGGGCAAGTCCCATGCCGCGGAGTTTACGTTTTTTGCCGGCGACGAGCTCCAGTCCAAGTATTATAACATCCAGATCAGCCTGGAATACGAAGACCAGGCCAGGGACGACGCCAAGGTGACGGTGAACCAGTATGCGGGGGTTAGCGTCAACGGCTCCAACAGCAAGCTGATCCCGAAAATCATCATCAACAGCTACCGCTTTGAACCGGTGGTGGTACGGGCCGGGGAACGGTTCAGCCTGGAGATGTCCTTCCTCAATACCAGCAGCACCAGGACCGTCAACAATATCAAGGTGTATTTGACCGGCATCGATTCGGATGAGGAAGGGAAGATTGTCTTCACCCCGGTGGGCAGCAGCAATACCTTTTTCATTGATTCCATCGGGCCCAAGGGGGTGTCCGGGCAAAGCATGATTATGTACACCATCCCCGACGCCGAACCCCGGACTTATACCGTGACCGCCAATTTAGAGTACCAGGACGAGGACGGGAAGGAGTACGAGGCCACCGAACTGATCGGGATTCCCGTTATCCAGCAGTCTCAACTCAGCGCCGGGGAAATCACCCTGCCGCCGGAAGCGTTCATCGGCGAGCCCGTGCCCATCAGCGTGGAGTTTTACAACACGGGCAAGACCAAGCTCGGCAATTTAATGGTCCGGGTGGAGGGGGACTTCGATGTGCAGCAAAAGCAGTTATATATCGGTAATTTCGATTCCGGCGCCTACGACTACTTTGAAAGCAGCATTATCCCCACAGCGGCGGGGGCGCTGGACGGAAAACTGATTTTCACCTATGACGACCCGTCCGGAGAACCCCAGGAGTATGTGCGGGAATTTACCGTCAACGCCGTCGAGGCGCCTCCCGTCGACCCCGCGGGGCAAATGCCCCCCGAGGGTATGGACCAGGGCCGGGGTTTCCTGAAAAAAGTGTTCACCAACAAATCCTTTTGGGGCGGCCTGGGCGTTGGCATTGCCGCCGCGGCGGCATCGGGCGTGGTGGTCGCCAAAAGGAAAAGAAAGCGGAGTATTGAGTTTGATGAAAATGATTGATCAAGATGAATAGTATCGATCTGGTGACAATGACCCTGAAAAACCTGCTGCGCCGGAAGATCCGGACGATGCTCACCGTAACCGGCGTATTAATCGGCACCGCCTCCATTATCATCATGGTTTCCATCGGCATCGGCATGAATGAAGGTTTTAAGGCGGAACTGGCCCGGATGGGCAGCCTGAACATCATTAACGTACGTCCCGCTTCGCAGGGCATGTACATGGCGCCGGACGAGGGCGGAGGCCCGGCAAGGGGCCAAAGTGAACAACAGAAGCTGGACGAGCAGGCGGTGGCCCTGTTTGCCGCCATTCCGGAGGTTGAAGCGGTGGTGCCTTTTATTGAGGTCTCCGGCAAGCTGGTGGCGGGTAAATACCAGGCCCATACGTCAATCCAGGGCGTCGAGCCCGGCCAAATGGACAAACTGAATCTGACCGTCCGCGAGGGAAGGCTGCTGCAAAACGGTGATGACCTCAACATGCTGTTCGGCGCCGAAATTACAAACTTTTTTCATAATCCGTCGGCCCGCCAATACGCGCCGGCCGAGATCGACCTGATGAAAGACAGGCTGACCCTGTCTCTGGATATGTCCTACGGGGAATCCCGGGGCGGCGATAGCGGCGGCAAGTCCCCCAAGGCCTATACCGTGAAGGCAACCGGTATTCTGGAGGGGGGCAATTATGAAAACGATTATAACGTTTTCATGCCCCTGGAGTCATTAAAAAAATTGGTCCGGGAGTATAACCGGGGCCGGAAACAAAATGAGACCATCAAGATCGACGAGTACTCCAAAATAATGGTTAAGGTGAAAGATATCAATGATGTCCAAATGGTGCAGCAGCAAATCAAGGACCAGGGGTTTTATGCGGACAGCCTGACCGATATCCTGACCGCCATGCAAAAAACCGCGGCGGGAATCCAAAAGGTGCTGGGCGTGATTGGCGCCGTTTCTCTCTTGATTGCCGCCATCGGCATTACCAACACCATGGTGATGTCCATCTATGAAAGGACCAGGGAGATCGGTGTCATGAAGGTGATCGGCGCCTCCCTGGGGGATATCAGGAAACTGTTCCTCCTCGAATCCGGAATGATCGGCTTCTTCGGGGGAGTGATTGGCATCGTCTTTAGCTACGGCGTCTCCTATCTTTTGAATACCACCGGATTCGTACTGTTCGAAACGTGGGGCATGCAGGGGGGAACCGGGAACACTTCCATTATTCCCCTGTGGCTGGCGGCGAGCGCCCTGGCCTTTACCAGCCTGATCGGGTTGCTCTCGGGCTATTATCCTGCCCGGCGGGCCATGAATCTCAGTGCCCTGGAGGCAATTAAAAAGGAATGATTTAAATCGAAAGCGGGTGATCACATGAAAGTGCGCCTGACAACTTTATGCGATAACACGGTGGGGAGCAGCGGTCTGGCCGGTGAATGGGGCCTTTCCATTCTGGCGGAATACCGGGGGGAAAAGGTGCTGCTGGACGCGGGCTATGAAGATGCGGCGGTTAAGAACGCCGATTTGCTGGGTGTCGACCTTAGCGGGGTGGATATAATTGTGCTCAGTCACGGCCACCTGGACCACGCCGGGGGTCTGGTCCCCATGCTGCAGAGGATCGGCAGGAAAACCGAGGTATACGCCCATCCCGACGTCTGGGCGCCAAAATACTCGGCTTCCCGGCAGCCCTGGGGCGGGGAAACGGGTTACCATTTTATCGGCATCCAGCACCGGCGTGAAACACTGGAAAGCCTGGGCGCCGATTTCAGGTACCATAAAACGCCTGTCTGGCTCAATGAATACATGGTTACCACCGGTGAGGTGCCCATGGTCACATCCTTTGAGTCTATTGACGACAACCTGTGTGTTAAAACCGAAACGGGTTATGCACCGGACCCCCTGTTGGACGATCAGGCCCTGGTCATCAAATCGGAGCGGGGACTGGTGGTGGTGTTGGGCTGTGCCCACCGGGGCGCCGTAAACACCATTTCGCACGCCAAAACCATCACCGGCGTGGACCGGGTTTACGCTGTGGTGGGGGGCACCCACCTGCTGCGGGCGGGGGAGGAGCGGATTAATCAAACCATTGCCGCGCTGCGCGAACTGGGCGTGGTAAAGGTCGGGGTATCGCACTGCACCGGCTTCCCGGCGGCGGCCGCCCTGGCCCGGGAATTCGGCGCCGATTTCATTTTCAATAGCACCGGAACCGTAATTGAGTTTTAAACAATATGTGAAACAGTAGTGGTGCGGCGTTTTTTGTTTCCTTTGCTCACTCCGATTCCGTGCCGGACAACTCCATGGCTTGCTCTGGGTCGCAACCGGGCCGCCCCAAATTCGACATCCTATCTCAGTTGGGGCTGGCGCGCACGTCCTATGCGCGCCTCCCGGTTGCTCGCCGCGCTTCGCCTGGAGTTGTTGGCCGGCACTCCATATGTTGTTTCGCCAAGGAAACAAAAAACGCCTGTGATGCTTTTATTAACATCTTTGCCGAGTGGTGGTTTATCACCCGGCTTTTTTGTTTTGTTCAGGGGTATTGCCAGCAGAGCCCGGCAGTGTTATTATGTCACTAGGTAAACTAAACCAGGTGTTTTAGTTTACCTAGTTTTTTCCAACTCATTAACTAATAATGTCGGTTCAGTATACCGGGCGGAGGGAATGGCATGGAAAAGAAAAAACGAATTGCACTGGTGCTGGTGGTGGCGCTGCTGTCCGCGGGGGGGTACTGGGGTTACCATAATTACCTGGCCCAAGACTCTTCAACCATTGAGGCCACCGGCACCATTGAAACAACCACTGTTGACCTGAGTGCAAAGCTCCAGGGGACCATTGAGTCCGTGGCGGTAAACGCCGGTGACACGGTGTCCCGGGGACAGGTGGTGGCCGAACTTTCCCGCAGCGACCTGACCGCCCAGCGGGAGCGGGATGCTCTGGCCGTTTTAAAGGCCGAAGCCGCTCTGGCCGATCTGCAGTCCGGCGCCCGGGATCAGGAAATTAAGGAGGCCGCTCTGGCGCTGGACACCACCCGGGTGCAGCATGAACAGGCCGCGGCTGATTTAAAGCGCCTGGAGTCCCTTTATGAAGCCGGGGCCATCCCCCAGGCGGAGTACGAAAACGCGGTGAACAGAGAAAAACTGGCCGCCAATCAGATGGAAGCGGCCCGGATCAGGCTGAGCCTTCTGGAATCGGGCAGCCGGCCCCAGCAAGTAAACGCCGCCCGGGTGGAGGTTGAGCGCAGCAAGGCGGTTTTAAAGGCTGCCGAGGCGGTGCTGGAGGATTTGAAAATTGTCGCTCCCATTGACGGCCGGGTGCTGTCCAGGAACTACGAAGCGGGTGAGTACGTTAACCCCGGCGTGCCGGTGATGACCATCGCGGATTTATCGGACATGTGGATCAGGGTGTATATCCCCACCACAGACCTGCCGCACATCAAACTGGGGCAGCAGGTAACCTTTACCGTCAGCGGCGCCGACCGGATTTTTCAGGGGGTTGTTGAGGAAATAGCCTCCAAGGGGGAATTTACGCCCAAGACTATCCAAACCAAGCAGGAACGCGCCAATGTCGTATTCGGGGTCAAGATCAGAGTCCGGGACGCCGACGGGGCGCTGAAGCCCGGCATGCCCGCGGACGTGGTATTCGGGACGAAGTCATGATTAAGGTTGAAAAACTGAGCAAACGCTTTGGCGCCGTCCAGGCGGTTGACGAAGTGAGCATCCACGTTAAAAAACAGGATATTTTCGGCCTGGTGGGCCCCGACGGGGCGGGCAAAACCACTCTGATGCGCATAGTTTGCGGACTGGCCGAGCCCAATCAGGGGGAAGTACGGTTAATGGGCGAAAGGCCGGGCAAATTGGAGCAGGCCCGGGAACACCTGGGCTATATGCCCCAGCGGTTCAGCCTGTACGGGGATTTGACAGTGATGGAGAATATTAATTTTTTCGGTGCTATGTATAAGCTGGACAAAAAAACCATTGCCCGCCGGGCGGATGAAATTCTGGAATTGACCGGCCTGATCAGTTTCAAGGGCCGCTTTGCCGATCAGCTCTCCGGGGGCATGAAGCAAAAACTGGCCCTGACTTGCTCCCTGGTAACCAGGCCGGCCTTGCTGGTGCTGGATGAGCCCACTTACGGCGTGGATCCCGAATCGCGCAAGGAGTTTTGGAAGATCCTATACCGTTTAAACCGGGCAGGGATGACCATCCTGGTTTCCACTCCGTATATGGACGAGGCGGAATTGTGCACCGTGGTGTCTTTTATCAACCGGGGCCGGGTAACGGCGGTGGATTCACCGGCCAACCTGAAAAAAAGCTTTGGGCGCCATATTTTGGAGGTGCGGGCGGACACCCGGGATCCGGAGCTGTTCAGCGGCCTGGCTGAAACCATGGATTACTCCTTTTACGGTGACAAATACCGGGTGGTGGTGGACGACGCTGAAGCGGGCCGCCGGGCTGTCGAACTCTATCTGGCCGATAAAAACCTCCTCGCGGTCAGTATTCGTGAAATACCCCCGACCATGGAAGAGGTTTTTATTTCCCTGGCTGAAGAAGAGGTGTTTTAATGGAGTACGCGGTAACCACCAATGAATTGACCCGGACCTTCGGCAGTTTTACCGCTGTGGACCGTTTGACCCTCAATATCAGGCCCGGCGAAATATACGGGTTTCTGGGGCCCAACGGCGCCGGCAAGTCCACCGCCATCCGGATGCTGTGCGGCATCCTGGAACCCACTTCCGGCACGGGCACCGTGCTGGGCTACGACTTGCTCCGGGAAACCGAGGAGATCAAAAAAAGGATTGGCTACATGTCCCAGAAATTCAGCCTTTACGAAGACCTGACCGTGGAGGAAAACCTTAATTTTTATGCCGGCCTGTACAGTGTGCCGCGCCGGGAAGTTAAGGACCGGGTACGGGAAATGACGGCCATGGCGGGGCTTACCGGCCGGGAAAGGGAATTAACCGCCAACCTCAGCGGCGGCTGGAAGCAAAGGCTGGCCCTGGGCTGCGCTATCATAGCGCGGCCGGCCATAGTGTTTTTGGACGAACCCACTAGCGGAGTCAGCCCCGTCAGCCGGCGCATGTTTTTCAATATTATCCGGCGGCTGGCCGCGGCGGGCGCCACGGTGATGGTGACCACCCATTTCATGGACGAAGCCGAGTATTGCGACAAAATCGCCTTTATTTCCGCCGGGCGGCTGACGGCGGTGGACACGCCGGATTATTTGAAGCGGCATGTGCTCGGCGGACACCTGGTGGAACTGGAATTGCCCGACGCCATGGACAGGCTGGACGGGATAGAGAGTCTGCCCTATGTTAAGGAATGCACCGTCCACGGGCCGCTGTTGCATGTGCTGCTGGAAAGCGAGTCCCGCATACCTGCGCTGGCCGGGTTTGCCGGGGCCGAACCGCGGCCCATAACGCCCTCGCTGGAGGACGTCTTCATCGCCCTGGCGCGTAAGGAAGTGGTTACACCTGTCCTGGCGAGCGATTTGCGGGAGCGCCGGTAACGGCATCCGGCGCAGCGAGGAGCGAAACCGGACGAGCGGCCAAGGACGGCCGCGAGAGCCATAACCCGAACCAGGACGGTGAGTTTATGGCGGTCCGGTTGAGCCCGAAGCAAGCCGTTGGTGCCGTCGGCGCGGGAGCCATGAGCGAGCCGGGACAGTGTAAACACGGTCAGACCATGAGCGAGCCGGGACAGGTGTAACCACGATCTAAGGAAGGGTGTGGGTTTGATGAGCAGGATACTGGCTATTCTTTACAAGGAATTTCTGCAGATGCGCAGGGACCGCATGACCTTGGGCCTTATTTTCATGCTCCCGCTGGTGCAGTTGCTGTTATTTGGTTATGCTATTCAAACCGAGGTCAAGCACATCCCCACCGTGGTGTTCGACCAGTCCCTTACTCCCGCCAGCCGCGAACTGCTGGAATCCTTCGGCGCTTCGGGGTACTTTGACATTACATCCACGGCGGGTAGCTACGACGAAGTCAACGGGGCTATTGACAGCGGCCGGGCCAAGGTGGGCATCATCTTCCCGCCGGACTTTGAGCACAGCGTCAAACGGGGCGATTCCGCCCAGGTGCAGGTAATCGTGGACGCCAGCGACAACATGGTGGCCAACCAGGCCATCGCCATAGCCAACTCCATCGGCTTAATCAAATCCCAGGAAATCCTGGCCCAGAAAAAGGCTATCGGCGGGCTGCCCTATGATATCAGGGTGCGGCCCTGGTACAACCCCGACGGCATCACCGCCTATTACATGGTGCCGGCCATTCTCGGCGTGATCGTCACTTTGACCATGGTGATCATGACTTCCATGGGCATTGTGCGGGAGCGTGAAAGGGGTACCTTGGAACAGTTAATCGTTACGCCGGTTAAATCCTATGAACTGATGATCGGCAAAATCCTTCCCTATATAGTGCTGGGTTATCTGCAAATTACCGTGGCGCTGCTGGTGGGGGTAATCGTTTTTCATGTGCCCATCCGGGGGAGCTTGCTGGAATTATACCTGTTGACCCTGTTTTTCATCACCGCCTCACTGGGGCTGGGGATCTTGATTTCCAATGTCGCCAGGACCCAGATGCAGGCTTTCCAGATGTCTTTCTTCTTCATGCTGCCCAGCATACTGCTTTCCGGGTTTATGTTTCCCCGGGATGCCATGCCGCAGTTTATCTATTATATCAGCACCCTGATCCCGCTGACTTATTACCTGGACATCATCAGGGGCATTGTTTTAAAGGGTATCGGCTTTCCATATCTGGTGGGGCAGGTTGCTTCGCTGCTGGTGTTTTCAGTGGTGCTGCTTACTTTAAGCATCCTGAAGTTTAAGAAAAGGATTGTGTAATAGCATAGGTGGTGCAGGTTTTGAATAAACGGGAACAAATTATCACTGCTTTGGGGGAGCTTTCCCGGACCAGAGGCTTTTACCGGGTTACCGTGGATGAACTGGCTGCCCGGGCGGGGGTCAGCAAAAGGACCATCTACCGCCATTTCCGCAGCAAGGATGAAATAGTGGAAGCCCTTATGGACAGGTTCATGTTGCACATGGCCGGCCGGTTGGAGCAGATCATTAATTCCGGCCGTAATCCGGCTGAAATACTTACCGGCATCATCAGTTTTGTCACCCGGGAGGGAATACTCCTGGCCAATCCACAGGTGCTGGACGATCTCAGGCGTTATTATCCGGCATTGTGGACCAGGGTCGAGCGTTTCCGGGCGGAAAAAAACCAGCAAAATTTTGTAAAACTGCTGGTCGCCAAACATAACCGGAGACTGCGGAAGATAGATCCCAGAATACTGGCGGCGGTTTTTTCGGCCGCGGTGCAGGCGGTTGTAAATCCAGAGTTTTTATTGAGCAACGGGATAACTTTGGAGAGCGCGGTTAAACAGCTGATCGGGCTTTTTATGTATGGTGTTATTGAGGACGAACCTTTCGACCGTTAAAAAAGACGGTTGGGGGCGGAATCTTTGCTTAAAACGGTATTTTAAGGTTATGATTAATAAACTGAATTATCGGAATATTGATCGCAACAGTCAACGGTGTTTGGTCATCGAAGGAGGCAATTCAATGGCTGAACGTTCCCTGGAAAAACCGGTTCACTCAGTGGAACGGGCGCTGGCAATTCTGGAAACCCTGGGTCAAAAGCCTGAAGGTTACGGCTGCACGGAACTTGGACAATTGCTGTCTCTGCATAAAAGCACGGTGCACAGATTTCTTTCCACCCTGCAGGCCTTTGGTTTTGCCGAGCAGGATCCCGGTACCGAGCGCTACAAGCTGGGGATGAAGATGATCTACCTGGGTATGAAAGTGTTGGACAGCCTTGATTTTCGCAAGGTAGCCATACCATATATGCATGAACTGGTGGAGATATCCAGGGAGACGGTCCAACTGGCGGTTTTGGAGGATGGTGAAGTTCTGGCGGTGGAAAGGGAACAATCCCCCGAGGCGATTACCGTCAACCTGGGTCTGCGCAGCCCGGTGCACTGTACCGCCGAAGGCAAGGTACTGCTGGCTGCCCTGACCGCTGAAGACGTCGTTGAGGCTCTGCAAAGAAACGGCATGCCCCAGAACACCGTCAATACCATCACGGATATCAATCAGATGCTTTCCCATTTGGAAAAAGTCCGCCAGCAGGGTTTTGCCGTCAGCGCGGACGAGTTGGCGGAAGGGGTGCGGAGTATTGCCGCGCCGGTCTATAACCATACCGGGCAGGTGATTGCCGCTTTAAGCATATCGGGGCCGGGCTCCCGGCTTACGTTGGAGAGAATATCAAGGCTGGTTACGGTGTTAAAGGAAACTTGTACGTCTATTTCCATGCAGCTGGGTTATGACCTGGAGGTGCTTAACAATACAATTTTTCCAGGGGGGGCGGCGGGTAAATGAACATGGGGTCAAACCTTGCCGATTATGACCGGGTTTACCAAACTTTTTCCTGGTCGGAAACAGAAAAAGAACTGGGCTGGGTACAGGGAGAGCCTGTCAATATCGCATACTCCTGCATTGAACGTCATGTCCGGGCGGGTAGGGGCCAGCGGACGGCCTTGTTGTGTGATGACGGCGGCAGCACAAAAAGTTATACCTTTGACGAACTGAGCGATCTGACCAACAGGTTTGCCAACGGTTTAAAGAAAATGGGTGTGCGCAGGGGGGAACGGGTGGTATTGTTTTTGCCGTCCGGCCCCGAATTTCAGATCAGCCTGCTGGGCGTGGTCAAAGCAGGTGCCATTGCCGTGCCGCTGAGCAGTAAATTTATGAATGACGCGGTTTGGCAATTTTTGCTGGACAGCGAGCCTGCGGCGGTTATTACCACCGCGGCGCTGAAGCAGCGAATCAAACATGACAACATGACTTTCATCCGGCGGGTAATAGTGGTGAACGGGGATGGTGACGACGACTGGCAGACGATGATCAATAATTCCGGCGCCGAACCGGCCACCGAATGGATGCGGCGGGAAGACCCCATGCTGCTTCTTTACACCTCCGGCTCCACCGGCGCCCCCAAGGGCGTGGTGCATGTACATGAGGGAACGCTTCAGTATTACCAGACCGGACGCTGGGTGCTGGACATGAAGGAAAAGGATGTTTTTTGGTGTAACGCCGATCCCGGCTGGGTGACCGCGATTTCTTACGGAGTATGGGCGCCGCTTTTAAACGGCGTGACCACGCTAATATACCCCGGTCCGTTTAACGCCGGGCAGTGGTACGATGTGCTGGAACGAAATCAAGTGGCGGTATGGTACACAACTCCCACTTACCTGAGGAAACTTATGGCCGGCGGTACAGCTGCGGCCAGAAAACACACCTTTAATGCGCTGCGCTATATTTTCAGCGCGGGCGAACCGCTTAATCCCATTGTCAACCGTTGGAGTTTGAGCGTTTTCAACCGGCCGGTGCATGACAACTGGTGGATGACCGAAACAGGCGGCCAGATGATTGCCAATTTCCCGTGCCTGCCGCTGAAACCGGGCTCCATGGGCAAGCCGGTGCCCGGCGTTTATGCCGCCATAGTGGATGAAAACGGGCATGAACTGCCGCCGCTGGAAATGGGCCAACTGGCCATTAGGGCCGGGTGGCCGGCCATGATGCGGGATATTTGGAAAGACAGGGATAAATACAACAGCTACTTTCGCCTGCCGCCCTGGTATTTAACCGGCGATCTGGCATACCGTGACTGGGACGGGTATTTCTGGTTTCAGGGGCGGGCTGATGATGTGATTAAAACCGATGGTGAGCGGGTCGGTCCCTATGAAATAGAAAGCAAGCTGGTGGAACACCCGGCGGTGGCCGAGGCCGGAGTAATCGGCAAGCCGGATTCCATGCGCGGTGAAATTATTAAAGCCTTTCTGGTGCTTAACCGGCAGCACGTCTGGTCCGAAGAACTGTGTTCGGAAATCCGGCACTTTATCAAGACCAGGCTGGCTCACCATCTGGCGCCGGATGAAATCGAGATCTGCAGCCAATTGCCCAGAACAAGGAGCGGCAAGCTGATGCGCTGGGTACTTAAGTCCAGGGAACTGGGTCTGCCGGTAAACGATGCGGATAAGTGGGATTAGGCGAACATAAATAGTAAAACATAAAAATAAAACAAGGTTGCAAAAAAAGAGGGCGTTTACCCTCTTTTTTGCCTTTTGGGGCCATGTTTAAATACCATTAGGGTTGTGACTGTTTTCATTTTGACTTTCTTCTAACCGGAGTTCATTGATTTATATCGTGTTTTGTATTTAAAACAGTGGCCTGGAGTATATGTGCAATAATTCATAATATTTAGAATGTTCTTGACTATTTGGTTTTTTTAGTATATAAATTGTATATAAATAATGAAACGGCGTTGCGCCTGTACGGGAAAGGTGTTGCGTGGCGGCCTCGGCGATTAAAACCGGTAAGTAACCCGGCTATAACAAATAGCCGCAAAATAGGGGGGGGGAGAACAAGCTGCTTCGCTTGTGCGTGCGAAGCAGCTTGTTTCTTTTTCCGGCTGGAGAAAGTGTACTTAGTACTATGTGAAGCAAAGGTGTTTTTGTTTCCTTTGCTCACTCCGATTCCGCACCGGACAACTCCACGGCTTGCTCTGGGGCGCAACCGGGTCGCCCCAAATTCGACGTCCTGTCTCAGTTGGGGCTGGCTCGCACGTCCTGTGCTCGCCTCCCGGTTGCGCTCCCGCGCTGCGCCGGGAGTTGTTACCCGGTGCTCCATATGTCGTTCGCCAAGGAAACTAAAAACACCTACTTACACGTAGATGATCCCCTCTTCGAACTCGGTGATGGTTTCCAGGCCGTTTTTTCTGACTACGAACGTATTCTCAATGCCCACGGCGCCTTCCGGAAATATGAACTTGGGCTCAATCGCCAGCACCATGCCTTCTTCCAGGGCAATATCAAACCCCTTGGCCACCACCGGCCATTCGTCCAACTCAATACCCACGCCGTGGCCTACGAAGGACACCCCTTTGGGATAGCCCATAAAATATCCGCCCAAGCCGGCTTTGCCGGCCATTTCCACAGCCTGATCGTAAAGGTCCGCGCATAACGCCCCGGGTACCGCTTTTTGCGCTAGGGTTTGCAGTATCTCCAACGCCGTATCGTAAGCCCGGGTCATTTTTTCCGGCAGCCGGCCCATGCAAAAGGTCCTGGTCTGGTCGGATATGTAGCCGTCGTATACCCCGCCGTAATCAATTATTACCGGTTCGTTGCTCTGAATTTTTCTGGCGCCCGCGCCCTGGGGAAAGGAGGTGTTGAGCCCCGGTCCGCCGATGGGGGTATCCATATAGTTGGGTACCGCCAGGCTCGGCCCGGCCATAACATGGAAAGCCATTTCCTGGTTGAACCCGCGGGTCCTGATCAGTCCCTGATGCCCCATCCGGCGTGACACCAGATCCAGGTCCGCCGCCAGTTCAAACTCGGCGATTCCTTCCCGCAAATAGTCCTTAACCTTTGAAAAAACGGTCCGGCTCATTTTGGCGGCTTCCCGGAGCAGGCCCAGTTCGTAATCCGATTTAACCATTTTGACTTGGCGGATTAACGTGCTGGCGTCCGCCAGTTTGGCCGGGGCGAATATTTTTTGGTAGCGCATGAACAGCGCCGCCGTCAGCACATCCATCTCGAATCCCAGCACGCCCAAATTACTGTAACCGTATGTTTCCAATATGCCGGGGATTTCTTTGACGTTGGAGAGCGGTATTATTTCATCCAGGGCGGATTCATCCCTGGCCCGATCCAAACTTTTTCTGACCATTAACACCGGTTTTCCCGCTGCGGGTACATACAGGTGGGACTGCTGTACCGTGCCGGTGAAATAAAACAAATCCGCGTTCTGGACGATCACGGCGCCGTCAAGCCCGGCAGCGGCCATTAATTGCTGGAGCTTGGCAATACGTGCATCCAGTTCGCTTTTTGGAGTAAGCCGCATGTTTCTCCCCCTCTTTTTAAATCTGTTAAAAACGCATTTATTACCAGGAAAATATTGCACTATTATGAATTATAGCACAAATCATTGGTCAGTTAAACAGATCTATTCTCTTGCCATCCCGGGGATGATGATGGATAATACAAAAAATGCAATTGTGGAGGTAAGAAAAAGTGAGTCAATTGTTTGACGCTCTGGCCGGCAGTTACGACAGTTGGTATGAAACACCGGCCGGACGGATGGTGGATCGGATAGAAAGGGACGCTGTTTACTCTTACCTGGAGCCCCGGACGGGCATGAAGGTGCTGGACATCGGCTGCGGCACCGGTCTTTATGCCCTGGACCTGGCCGCCCGGGGGGTTGATGTTACCGGCGTGGATATCTCGCGCCCCATGCTGGAACGGGCCCGGGCCAAGGCGCAAGATGCGGGACTGGACGTGCGATTTCTGGAGGCCGACGCGCTGCAGTTGCCCTTCGGCGAACAGAGCTTTGACGCGGTTTTGTCCGTTACCGCCCTGGAATTTATGCCCGACTTGTCCGCCGCGCTGCGGGAGGCCTTCCGGGTGTTGAAAGCCGGCGGCCGGCTGGTGGTGGGCCTGATTGGCCGCGACAGCGACTGGTGGCGGCTTTATGACGAAAAATCCCGCCGCGAGCCCGACAACACATTCAACTGGGCCCGGTTCTACACCCTCGGGGAACTGCTGGCGTCCATGCCCGGCCGGGAAGTACAGGGTAAGGCCGTGTTGTTCGTGCCGCCGGATTTTGATTACACCCGGGAAGACCGGGCTTTGGCCCTGGAAGCCGAGGCCGTAAAATCCGGCCGCACCGACGGGGGCTTTATCTGTGCCATGGCTGTGAAATGATTGCATGAATATTATTGTATTATCTGCCAGTCATAATATATTTTTTTATAAAACCGTGAAACGGCCAGAAAATCGGGGCCAGCGGCGCCAGCCGCATATTATTCATTATCCCCCCCTATTGTTTGGTGCACCAGGTTGTGCCTGGTCATAAGAGCTTCCCCCAATTTTTCAACGGTGCTGAAGTTTGGTAAATCATTTTGGTCAAATTCCGGTGCGAAACTGGGATTTAAACAACTGCTTTTGATCCGACCATCATCTTAAGAGGCTGAACTAAAAGTTTTATCCGCTTGATAGGAACTCCGCACCAGAGGTCCGGAGGCCACATATTTAAAACCTATTTCGTGGCAAATTCTTTTATACTTTTCAAACACAGCAGGATGGATATATTCAATCACAGGATGGTGCTTTTTCGAGGGTGCCAGGTATTGGCCGATAGTGACAAAATCACAGTCTACAGCTCTTAAATCGTCCAGAACCTGCAGCACTTCGTCCTCCTGCTCCCCCAACCCCAGCATGATCCCGGACTTTGTAAATATTTCGGCATTTTTCTTTTTAACATTCCGCAGTAGCTCAAGGGAACGCTGATAAACTGCCATGGGACGCACGGATGGATATAAGCGGGGAATGGTTTCAACATTGTGATTAATAATCTCCGGCCTTGCATCAACCACTATGGACAGTGCATCCTTATCCCCTGAAAAATCAGGTATAAGCACTTCCACTATGAACCTGCCATCCAACTTATTGATTTCGGAAATCGTTTTGGCGAAATGCGAAGCTCCTCCATCCGGCAGGTCATCTCTGGTTACAGAAGTAATGACAATATGTTTTAAATCCAATATTTTTACTGCTTCTGCGATACGCAGAGGTTCACTCAGGTCTATCGTCTGCGGTGCGTTTTTTTCCACATTGCAAAAGGTGCAGTTTCTAGTGCAAAACCTGCCCAAAATCATAAAAGTAGCGGTCTTTCTGCTGTAGCATTCCAACCGGTTGGGACAGTTGGCCTCATCACAGACTGTATGGAGAGACAGCTCTTTTAGCAGTTCTTCTACCTGCGCCACCTTCTGGTCGACTTGAGCTCTAATTTTTAGCCATTCCGGCATGGGCTGACGCATTGTTCCGCCTCCTTTATGCACCATCATTTGGTGTATCAATGATTTCTTCCACTTTCTTTGGGACAGGCTGCATGTTGAAGATCTCACAAAAATATCTGATAACGAGCAAATTCAGCCATTCAAAGTCCTGTTCTTTTCCGGTAAGCTTCTGTAAGGAAGTAACCCCTCTGTCGGTGATCCCACAAGGTACAATCCATTTAAAATGGTCAAGGTTTGTATTGATATTAAAAGCAAAGCCGTGCATGCTTACCCATTTCCGCATGGCAATGCCGATAGCCGTTATTTTTTCATTCCCTACCCACACTCCGGTATATTTTTTCTCTTCCCGGTGTGCTTTAATCCCGTATTCATTATCTAACAGACGAATTATTACTTCTTCCAGCTTCCAGAAGTACCGTGAAATGTCTTTTCCGTGACCTTTGAGGTCCAAGATAGGATATCCTATAATCTGCCCGGGCCCATGATAGGTAACATCCCCGCCGCGGTTTACTTCAAAGATGCCAGCACCGTTGGCCTCCAACAATTCTTTAGGTATTAACACGTTGGAACACTTGCCGCTTCTTCCAATGGTTAATACGGATGGATGTTCCACCAACAGCAGAGTGTCCTCTATTTTTCCCTGCTGCCTCAACCCCAACAGTTTTTCTTGTATCTCCAACGCTACTGGATAATCCATCCTGCCCAGTCGTGAAACATTAAGTTTCATTTTTCCTATCCCTTAACCTATTTATTATTCTTGAACCCGCGCACCAATTACAGAGTACCGTGCTCACCCAGCTATGGACTGCTTCTTGTCCTGGAGAAAAACCGAGCACAAAGCAGGATATCCTACCGCAATTTAATTAATCTACGAACCGTTTTGATCCCAAAAAGCAACGCCATTTTGTTCCTGACATTGCTATTTGGTGAACATTCCTAATTTTCCCTTGCTTTTTCAGATAGCTATTTATTACCCCCCGCCAACCGCTGGGAGAAAAAATAATTCATCACCGTCTTTTAAAACTGTTTTGAGCCCGTTGAGAAAAAGAATATTCCTTCCGTTAAGCATCAAGATAAGTTGAGGGTGTAGTTCCCCGCTTTCCCTTTGGAATACTTTAATCAAGGGGTCGCCATATTTCTTCTCTAATTCAACTAGTAAATCAGCAATACATGCGCCTTTCGGAAGTACAATAATCTGTTCCCGGCCCCCCAGAGCTGTAGTCAGATGCAAAATCGCTTTAACTTTAACAGAAATCATTGTCTACAACAATCCCATTTTTTGAAGCTCCACAATGGCGTTATTCAAACCCAGATCCTGCAATTTTTGTCTGGTGGGCACTCCTTCTTTGGACCAACCACGATCAATATAGTATTCGTCCAGCATTTGGTTTAGTTCCTCGCGAGTAATGTATTGGCCTTTCGAGCCGCCTTCTTTTAGTGGTTCGGTGAGGATTCTCTCCGGAAGAATGTCATCGTTCCGGGTAAAGCCTTCTCGTATGTTAAAAACCCGGGCCAGGTTGTTAACCCTTTCACCGATTCTTTCAACATCTTCGGCCGTCAAATTAAATCCCGTCACCCCATTAATCATATCGGCGGCATTTTGGGTCGCCATGGCTGGAACAGCCATATCCAGCAGGAAAGCACACATCGGCGGGCAGTCGCAGGTAGCAGTTCGGACATCCTGATTCCATTTGGTCAACTTGCCCTTCCCTTCCACAGCAAATCTGTCCACCATTGCAGGTATGGGAATGCCGAAAATCTCCTGAAAAGCATATCCCCTGTTATGGTCTCCGCCTGTGTAGGAAGTAGCATAATTCAAGCCGTGGGCTTTGGCTCCCCGGACATCGTAGCCCGGCAGTTCCAAGCCTTTAACATGTATGGCCATTTTTTCCGTGCCCCGGCCTATTTTGGCTGAGGCCGCTTTAACTCCATCGGTCAGTACAGCTCCGAGCCCCTGCCGGTATGCTATCTTGGATATCAGGTTAACCATAGCTTTATGGTTGCCGAAGTTCAGCTCCATTCCGTCTGTGTCATTTTTAGTGAGGATCCCTTTTTCATAGAGCTCCATGGCAAACCCAATTGCCACACCGGTGGAGATAGTGTCTAATCCCAGTTCATCACACAAGCGGTCGGCGGCAATAATGCTGTCCAGATTGTCTACTCCCGTTTGGCTGCCGAAACTGTATATGGTTTCATATTCAGGCACCGACAGGGTACCGGCATAAGGGCCTGTCCGCACCAGCTTAAGCTGGCTGCAGGATACAGGGCATTTATAACAATGTTCACTGCCAATGTGTTTGGCTGCGTTTGCTTCCACACCCAAACCTTCCACGGGATCCCATGTACCGGTTTCCGACCAGTTTTTTGAGGGTAAAATACCCAACCCCCAAGTTGCTTCCACTACCATCGGTGTGCCCATATTGGCAAAGGCGGAATAAAGCACCGGGCTTTCATTCATAGCTTTAAGCATTTGTGCTCTAGCTTTTTTGGATTCATCTTCTGAAGCCACCGGCACTGTTTGATGACCCCTGACTGCGATCGCCTTCAGGTTCTTGCTGCCCATTACCGCGCCAAGCCCTTTGCGACCGGCGGCATGATTTTCATTAATTATAGCGGCTATTTTGGAAAGAAGCTCCCCTGCGGGTCCCACACAGGCAATTCGAACATTTTGATCGCTCAGTTCATTTTTAATCAACTGCTGGCAATCAAAGGCAGTGGTCCCCCACAATTTCCCCGCCGGGCGGAGAACAGCTTTCCCATCATTGAGCCAGAGGTAAACCGGCTTCTCTGCTTTCCCCTCAATAATCATGGCATCATACCCGGCGAATTTTAGCTCCGCTGGAAAATAACCCCCGGTTAAAGACATGCCCACTGCCCCGGTCAGAGGTGATTTGGACACAACAGCCATTCTGCTGGCGCAAGGCGCGGGAGTGCCGCATAAAGGGCCAGTGGAAAATATAATTTTGTTTTCCGGTCCCAGGGCATCTGTTCCGGCGGGCACTTCATCAAATAGGTATTTAACCCCAAAGCCCGCACCACCCATGAAAGACCTGGCAAGTTCTTCCGGGACATCTTCTTCTACAATTGTTTGATTAGTAAGATTCACTCGTAAAATTTTACCCATATATCCGCTATTTAACACTAATATCACCTCCAAAATTAGATAACCGAAAAGTTATGCCCTATAATTTGTAATATTCTTACTTTCAAAATGGCCTCTATACAAGGTCAAATTTAAAAAGATGACTTATGTTAAAGATATTAGTTGTTGCTTAACAATTCTTAGGCATTTGATTTGCCAGTGAGTTTTATTTTGATTAATTTAAACATAATTTATTTTTTAAAATTGCCAAGAATTTGAAAAGCTATGGCATCAGTTAAAAATAGGTTTCCATTAGCATTTAAATGTAGTCCATCAAAATCTGACCTTATTGCATCGTGCTCGTTAAACATAGGTGAGAAAAAATCAACCACATCGCATGGAAAATCATTGTTTAGTTTATATATCCATTCCCTGAATAATTTCCTAATGCCATTATTGCTAAATGTATTTAGGAAAGACCAATGTTTTTTTGCCATCTCGGTTTCAATTGGGATGGGAATGCCTATAAAAGTAGAAATTCCATAATGCATAGCCTGAAAGGCCATGGAAGCTAAGTTAGACTTAAGGATTGGAAGGGGAACTCCCCAGTTTAAATCATTTGCTCCCCCGGTGATGATAACATGGGATGGTTTAAATCTTATTACATCCCGGTAAAAACGTGCCAACATCCCAAAAGAAGTATCTCCGGATATCCCCATATTAATTGTTTCAAAGTTTAATTTCCGGCCTAACAGATATGGCCAAGTCTCATCCCTTGCTAATTTATATCCATAAGTAAAGCTATCACCCAAACAAACAATTCGCATTGGCATCCTCCAAATAATTCTGAAAAAAAATAGAATCAATCTCCGATATCGATGATAACTTTCATTACCGGATTGCTCTTGTCAGCAATATAGTTATATGCTCCGTCAAAGTCCTCCAAGGCGTAATGAGCGGAGATCAACGGCTCCAGTTGCACTTTTCTCTGTTCAATCAATGTAATTGACTCCTGAAAATCCTTTTCTACATACAACATGGAACCAATTACGTTTAACTCTTTATCCTGAAGCGCGAACAAATCAATCAGCTGTTTTTCGCCGAATACACCGGCTATGACTACGATGCCGCCCTTCTTGCAATAAGCCAGGCAATCATTTACTGATTTATCAACTCCAATGCACTCAAAGCAGATATCTGCTCCTTTGCCAAATCTGTTGGATACCGCCAAACCCAAGTCTTCGTTTTTCTCATTGATGCAATAATCAATCCCGAACTGTTTCGCAAAATCAAGCCGGTACTGGGTGCGCCCTACTATCATTACCTTAGCGCCCCTCGCTTTGGCTGCCTGTGCGACCAGATTTCCTATTACACCTGCACCAATAACCAAAACGTTTCGGTCTTTAACTTCTCCCGCCATATTTAATGTGTGAACAGCAACAGCCAATGGCTCGATCATCGCACCTATATCAAACGGGATAAGCTCTGGAATTTTTATGACACTTCTTTCCGGAATACTGACATATTCTGAACAGACGCCATTGATATGCACTCCAATAATTTGGAGTTTTTCGCAGAAATTTGTTTTGCCGGATTTGCATGCATAACATTCACCACAAATGATGCGCGGAATGATTATCACTTTGTCGCCTACTTGGATATCGTTGTTGCATTCACAGGTCCCTGCCACAACTCCGCATGCTTCATGTCCCTGCACGATAGGATACTTAACAAAAGGCAATTCTCCGTGTCTGATATGCACATCAGAACCGCAGATTCCTACTCTGTGGATTTTAACCAGCACTTCCCCGGCTTTTAATACTGGTATCTGGATCTCATGTATTTCAATATTGCCCGGACTAACCATTGCCGCTTGTTTCAAAATCCTAACCCCCTTCCTGTTCACAAAGAAATATTTGATTAATTGACTTATCCGTAAACATCCTTATACGCTGACGCTCCTAAAGTTATCATACTGCTTGCGCCAGATCAAAAACGGTTTTAGCTCATTACTGATCCGCCGCAAACATTCCATGCCTGTCCGGTGACTTCATCAGTATATTTAGAACAGAGGAAAAGTACGGTATAAGCAATATCATCGCCAGTTTGCGCTTTACCCAAAGGTGTGCGGGATCGCAGAATATCATCAAACAGCTTTTCCGTATCAACGTCCACGGATTCACCTGCGATTCCCTTTAAAATGGTATCCCACATCGGGGTACGAATGATCCCGGGGCAAACTGCATTTACATTGATCCTGTGTGGTGCGCCGTTATAGGCTACAGACTGAGTCAGATTAATAATGCCGGCTTTGCCAAGCGCATAGAACGGGAAGTCCAGTTCTCCATGTCTGCCGCCTACAGACGAAATGTTGACTATTTTCCCGCCGCCGCCTTGCTTGATCATCGTATCTAGCGCAAGCTGGCAGCCATAAACTACGCTCATGAGATTGATGTCTAAATGCTTTTTGATGTCTTCCGGAGTGGCATCTAAAAAATGTTGCGGCATAAATACTCCCGCAGCATTTACTACAATATCAATCGAACCAAGCTTTTCTTTTGCTGCTTCGAACATTGCGCTGATGTCTTCTTTATTGGCCACATCAACCTTGCTGAAACCATAAGCATGGTTGAATTTCTTCATCTCTTCCAGGGTGGCCTGACCACTTTGCTCTACAATATCACCAATCCACACATTTGCTCCGTTCTCAGCAAATTGTAATGCAATGGACTTGCCGATGCCGGAGCCTGCTCCGGTGACGATTGCATTTTTACCTGTAAAGTCAATTTTCATCAAACACAACCTCCTTACACTTGTTCTTAAATATTTTGCCTCAAATAGTGAAAATTGCACATTTATGTTCTTTTATAATACTGTAAAACCGCCATCAATTGTTATGGCAACACCATTGATATAAGCAGAATCCGACGAGGCCAGGAACAAGACTAGGTCCGCTATTTCCCCGGGTTCTCCGTAACGCCCAAGCGGAGTGGATTTGGAGTTGTTGTCAATCATTTGTTGAATTATAGCTTTATTTCCGCCACCCAATCCATTGAGCACCCGCTTATGTAAATCCGTCATCACAAAACCCGGGCAAACAGCATTTGTTCTAATGCCGACATTTCCATATTCCGCCGCGGCATTTTTGGTCATACCGATAATGGCGTGTTTAGTAGCCACATAACCGCAGCTGCCGGGTAGAGCTACCAGCCCTCCGATGGATGAGGTATTCACAATCGATCCTCCGCCATGATCCTTCATATAACCGATTGCATATTTCATCCCGAGAAATACACTGTGCAGGTTGATTGACAAGTCTCTTTTAAACATATCGAACGGCATATCTGCAGTAAATGCGGTATGCCCTTCAATCCCCGCGTTGTTAAACATAATGTCCAAGCCGCCGAAGGTATTTATAGTAGCATCCACAAAGCCCTTGACTGCTGCTTCATCGGACACATCAGCCTTAATCGGAAGAGTTTTACAGCCTGGATATTTTTCCAAAATTTTACTTTTTGTTACCGCCAACCCGTTTTCGTTCAAATCTATCAGAGTCAGATTTGCTCCTTCCGCAGCAAACTTTAAAGCAGTCGCTTTGCCAAATCCCGCCGCACTGCCGGTTATAATCGCTGTTTTGCCATCCAACTTGGCCATATCGATTTCTCCTTTTCAAAAATTTACCTATCTTTTCGGTGGCCAATGAATCGGGTTGCCAAATACCGCCATGGCTGCTTCGGCGATGGCCTCGCTAACCGTCGGATGCGCGTGTACGGTATGAATAATGTCTTCCACCACTCCTTCCATGGTCATCAGTACAGCCAACTCCCCGATCATGTCGGTAACTCTGGGACCGATCATGTGTGCACCTAAAACCTCACCAAGTTCCGCATCGGCGATGATCTTTATGAACCCGGAGGTATCGCCTTCAATCATGGATTTTCCATTGCCGCTTAACGGAAATACTCCACATTTGTAATCCAAACCTTGCTCTTTTGCCTGTTCTTCTGTCAGGCCTACGGCAGCAATTTCAGGCTTTGTGTAAACACAGGCGGGAATAACATTTTTATTGTAGTGATGCGTGCCTTTAATGATGTACTCGACAGCAGCTTCTCCCTGGGCGCTGGCGGCATGAGCGAGCATGACCCGGGTATTGCAGTCGCCGATAGCAAAAATACCATTAACGGAAGTTTCAAAATTATCGTCTACTTGAATAGCGCCACGCACCGTATTGATCCCTAAACCATCCAACCCCAGGTTTTCTGTTTTCGGTTTTCGCCCTACGGCAACCAATACTTTCTCGCTTTCCAGCAAGTTTGTACCGCCGGCCGTTTCGAATGCAGTCAGCACGTTTCCGTCATTGCCCTCTTGCACAGAAACCAGCTTCGCCTGTGTAAAAACATCGACACCCTGATTTGCCAACAGTTGATGCATCTGGTTGGCAATCTGGCGATCCATTGACGGGAGAATTTCATCCAGCATTTCGATAATTGTCACTTTCGCACCGAGAGCGTGATAAAGAGACGCAAACTCCACGCCAATAACACCTCCGCCTACGATGGCCATTGATTTTGGCACACTCTCCAATGCAAGGGCCTGGGTGCTGTCAATTACCTGCGCAAGTTCTGCCCCGGGAAAATTTAGTCTCACTGCTTCCGAACCTGTCGCAATGATGATGGCATCTGCCGTAAGATTATCTTCTCCTTCAATGGCCACCGTGTTTTGATTAATTAGTTTTGCAGTGCCGTTATGGATTTTAACCTGATTTGCCCGCAGCAAACCGGTTATACCGCCGACAAGACGATCGATAATCAGGTTTTTTTCCCTTTGGGCAGTTGGCCAGTCAAGCGTTGCCTCGCCGATCAAAACACCTGCTATTCTACTGCCCTTTGCTTGTTGGTAAAAGTCGCTGGTTTGCAGAAGCGCTTTGGTTGGGATACAGCCGATATTTAGACATGTACCCCCAAATTTATTCTGCTCAACGATGTGGACCTTGGCCCCCATTTGTGCAGCCTTAATGGCTGCAACATATCCCCCGGGACCACCGCCGATAACGATGATTCTTTTCATTTAAAGCGCCTCACCTTCATTCAAATATTGATCTGGCCGGATTTTCCAGCAACGATATAACCGTGGCCAAAAATTCCGCTGCCGGCGCCCCATCAATGACACGGTGATCGAAAGAGAGAGAAAGTCCCATGACGGAGCGGATTACGATTTCATCATTCATCACCACCGGTGCCTTTTGCGTTCTGCAAACGCCAAGTATTGCGGATTCCGGCTGATTGATGATTGGCGTAAAGAAATCAACAGAGCCATATCCCCCAACGTTGGAAATTGTAAAGGTGCCGCCTTGCATATCATTCATCTGCAGGAGATTGTTTTTAGCCTTCTCTGAAAGTTCCTTTATTTCCCTGCTGATTGCAAAAACATCCTTTTTATCCGCGTTTCTTATCACAGGTACGACCAGGCCGTTGTCCAGGGCCACTGCAATTCCCAAATTTACATCCTTGATCAGCTTGATGCTGTCGCCATCCAGAGTGCTGTTTACAATAGGATGTTTCGTTAAGGCCTTCGCAACTATTCTGGTCAGCATGTCGGTCACCGTTAATTTAACCTGTCCTTCTTTGAGGTTGCTGTTTAACGCCTGCCGGAGCTCCAATAACGGCGTCACATCCACCTGTACATGATGGGTTACTTTCGGCGCCAAGTTCCAACTCGAGCTCATATTGGTGCCAATTGCTTTTCTCATGCCGGCATAAGGGATGGTTTCAGCCGATATTGTCCGGCCTGGTTCCATAATCTGCGGTGTTTCTTCGGCCTTTGTGGCTATGGACGTCGCACTATTCCGAGCCTCACCGTATTGGATGATATCTTCTTTTATTATTCGGCCGTTGGGGCCGGTACCCGTTACCACTTGATAGTTGATATTCAATTTCTCGGCCAATGCCTTGGCAGCGGGTGATATTTTTACTTTGATATTCCCGGCGCCTGTCCCAGCAGAATCTTTCTCCACATTTTGTTCTTTTGGTGTATATGCTGCTTCCCGCGGAGTAGAATTGTCCTCACCGGTGTCAGGGATCTTCTCTCCGGGCTGGCCGATATACGCAAGTGCTGCCGCGATAGGACGCACTTCACCTTCCCGGGCGAGTATTTTCAGTAGTACTCCATCTGCCGGCGCTACTACCATGTTGGTAAGTTTTTCTGTCTGTATTTCAAGTACCTCATCGCCTTTTTTCAGGACATCTCCTTCTTTTTTCAACCATTTGATGATGGTTCCTTCAGTCATTGACAACCCAAGCTTCGGCATAACCAATGCAACCGCCATGACTTATCACCCCGTTTGCTTTGTCTTTTATTAATTTTATTGGTACCAGCTAAAAGAGAGATCTCACTGCTGCAATGATTTTTGCTTCGTTCGGCTGGTATTCCCGCTCTAACACGGCGCTGAATGGAACCGGTGCATACGGCGACGCTACTCTTTTCACTGGAGCATCCAGTAGATCAAAACCCTTGTCTGCGATCATCGCTGCGATTTCCCCGCCATAACCGCCAACCTCAACAGCTTCATGCACGATAACAACTCTTCCTGTTTTTTCAAGCGAATCAAAGATGCAATCCTTGTCCAGGGGAATTAGGGAGCGCAGATCAATGATTTCAGCGCTGATGCCATCCTTGGCCAGTTCTTCAGCCGCGGCAAGACACTTATTGACCATGGCCGACCATGATATGATGGTTACATTCGTTCCTTCTCTTTTGATGTCCGCTTTGCCGATGGGAATGATATATTCGCCTTCTGGTACCTCGCCCGTCATACCGCCCAATGCTTTGTGTTCAATTACGATAACCGGATTATTATCCCGGATTGCTGCTTCCAGCAATCCTTTGGCGTCTGCCGGGTTGGAGCTTGCAACCACTTTGAGACCCGGAATATGGGTAAACAAAGCTTCCCAGCACTGTGAATGCTGTGCAGCCGCGCCGATTCCTCCCCCGATGTTGGTTCTAATCACCATTGGGAGCCTGATCTGCCCCCCCAGCATGTACGGCAGCTTGGCAGCCTGGTTCATAACTTCGTCCATGCAGCAGCCCATAAAGTCTATAAAATCTATGGGTACGATAGCCCTTAAACCCATTGCGGACGCTCCAACGCCAAGGCTGATAATCTGTGCCTCACTGATTGGGGTATCCAATACGCGCTCCGGGCCGAATTCTTCCAATAAACCGGCCGTCTGCCCGAAGGGGCTGCCCATAACGGCTACATCCTCACCCGCCAGGAAAACGTTGGGATCTCTCAACATTTCAAGTCTCTGCGCATCTCTGATTGCTTCAACCATAGTCATTTTTTTCATGCTACATTCATCCTCTCTCTGATATTCGATTTTATGATTAGTCAAAATATATATCTTCAAACATTGACTCGGGTGTCGGGTCAGGGCTGCTTTCAGCATACGCGATGGCATTTTCAATCAACTTATGTACATTTGCTTTTATCTCATCCAACTCTTCCTGAGTGGCGATTTCCTCTTGCAGTAAACGGGTTTCAAATCTGGGGATGGGATCTTTTGCAGGGGAAAGCCAGGCCTTTTGTTCTTCCGGATCTTTGTAAACAGCCGGATCACCAATATAGTGACCGTAGTGTCTCCAGGTTTTGCATTCGATCAGTGTAGGTCCGTTGCCTTCTTTGATGCGCTTGACAGCCTCTCGCGCGGCTTCTTTAACAGCTACCGGATCATTACCGTCTACCGTTACGCCCGCGATACCATAGGCTGCGGCACGGTCGGAGATATTCTCCAGCTTCATGTGATACTTTTGTGCCACCGACATGCCGAATCCGTTGTTTTCACAAACGAAGATCACCGGTAGATTCCATACGGATGCAAGGTTTAACGCTTCATGAAAAGTACCGCGGTTCGAAGCACCATCACCGAAGAAAGCAACCACAACGGCGTCAATCTTTTTGTAGCGAAGGGCAAACGCAACGCCGTTGGCGATGGGCAAGCCGGCTCCCACAATACCGTTGGCACCGATAATGCCGATACTGATGTCCGCAATGTGCATGGAACCGCTTTTACCTTTGCTGTAACCGGTACTCTTGCCGTAAAGTTCCGCCATCATCTTGTCGATATTGCCGCCTTTGGCGATGATATGGCCGTGGCCCCGGTGCGTGCTGCAGATGCAGTCAGTTATAGTCAGCTCGCTGCATACTCCCGCGGCAATTGCTTCTTCTCCGGAATAAGGGTGTAAAAAGCCTCCCAGTTTTCCTGCCAGCATTAAATCCTTGGATGTTTCTTCAAAATCTCTAATTTTTACCATCGTCTCGTAGAGGGACAGCATCTCGTCCTTATTCAATTGCATTTAACATTACCTCCTTGATGAGTTATACATCTTAAATTCTCAGGGAAAATATTTTAACCAGCTACTTGGGATAAACATCCTCCGGAGCAGGCGGGATAAAATTTTCCGGCGAGTTCATCAACTCAACTACAAATCCAAGATCTTCGGTTAAATCTACATAAGCAAATTGCATATCACCGGAGTCAGTACCCCCGATTAATGTTTCACTGAATCCTCTTTCCGCTAAAATTTCACGGATTCTTTGGTAACCTTCCGCGGGTTCCATGCATACGTGGTGGATGCCGGGGCCATTCTTTTTCAGGAATTCAGCATAAGTACCATTGTCACTCAACGGCTGGATCAATTCCCATTGCACATTAAGACAATTGCACAGGGCAAGTCTGATTTCAAAATTCTCATGCTTTCCTTTTATAATCATGTCGCGAGTATTCTTTTTATCAAAGTGCAGGATCACCCAGGGGCCTATTCCATAATCATCATTGTAGCGTTTGATATAAGCGTATATATCATCAACTACGACACCCACCTGGGTAAGTTTTTCAAAAACCGGTTTTTTCATTAGGCAATCCCCTTTCGTTTAAATTAGGTTTATTCATCCTACGCCTAATCTAATCGCTTTTTAGCATCAGTAATGAGTCTATTTTGTCTCATTATTTACGCAATTTCTATGCCAAAAAGGACTCACTCAATTGCATTGAGGGAAAGCATACTACCATAAATAGAGCAAAAAACGTTAGATTGTAATCGTTTAACGCCTCTAAATATACACGGCTTGTGGCATAATTATTGCAAGTTGCTTGTTTGGATTAATTTTTTTAATAATCAAAATATTTTTGGGAGGTGATGAATTATTTTATTAAAATGCATTAAAAATGAGCAAAAATTAAGTGGGGTGAGATTTCTACGAGCTATTTAAAAGGAAATGTATGAACAATCGGACCAAATATTTTACGGTTGAAATGGTAGCACAACGTATTCTTAACATATTTGTAGTCGCAGCACTTATACATGGCACTAGAAAAAAGTTTCAGACTAAACTTAATTGTCGCTAATTAATTAGACAAATTGTGAGGTGTTTAATATGGAAGAAAAACGCAAGCTCTGGTGTTATGAGAATGGTGTGTTAATCATGCTATTCTTTGCGGTTGGGTTAGTGTTTTTTGACAGGCTTGCAATCATGTTTCTTTTTCCAATGATTGCAAGCGACCTGCATTTAAATAATACCCAACTTGGTTTACTGGCTTCAGCACTAGGTCTTACGTGGGCTATTTCAGGTCCCATACTGGGTCTTACTGCAGATAGCCTTGGGAGAAAGAAAGTTGTTTTTATAATGTTAATCTTGTTGTTTTCAACTTTTTCACTTCTGTCAGGATTAGTTGCAGGCTTTGTTTCGTTGTTGATATTCCGCATGATTATGGGAGTTGCCGAGGGCCCTGTTTTGCCTATTGCACAATCGGTAATGGCTGTAGAGTCTTCTGAATCACGTCGTGGTTTTAACATGGGATTTATACAGAGTACCGCTGCAAGCGTTTTGGGTGGTATTTTGGCTCCGCTTATTATTGTTGGGATAGCTACTGCATATGGTTGGAGAGAGGCGTTTTATTTTACCATTATCCCAGGTCTAGTGATGGCTTTAATAATTGGAAAATATTTAAGAGAGCCCCAAAAAAAGGAACGTATATCACCAGAGTTATCTTCTGATACGGAAGATACATCAAAGATGACTTTCTTTGATGTAGTTAAACACCGAAATATTTGGTTAGCCACATTAATTGCCTGTTCTAATCTGACCTGGTATATTTTAATGGTTACTTTTACACCTAACTACTTGGTAACAATTAGGGAAATGTCTCCTAGTTTAATGAGTCTTGTTATAACTGGATTAGGAATAGGCGGTGCTATTTGGGGGTTTGGCGCACCAGCAATTTCTGACAGGATAGGACGCAAGCCGGCCTTAATTATATTTGCTATAATTTCAACATTATCTCCCTTTGCAATATTATATTTTAACGGTTCTGCCATATTATTTACACTAGTTCTAATTATTGTTCATTGTGGCCAAGGCTGTACACCTATATTTATGTCCACTATAGTTGCAGAATCAATTCCTGTTAAATTTATAGCAGCATCTGTTGGTTTAATAATGGGTGTTGGTGAAGTGGTCGGCGGTGTTATAGCTCCGGTAATTGCAGGAAGAGCAGCAGATATTATCAATCCGGCATCTCCATTTTTTATTGCCGCAGGGGGCGCAATTATAACGGCGATTCTTTCAATGTTTGTTATTGAAACAGCCCCAGTCAGACTGAAAACCAAACAATCCGTAACGATAACCTAGACATTGTATCTTTATAATTCACGTGGTTCTACATCCCGGATATTAGGGCAGGAATGTAGAGACGGGCATGTATCCAAAAACGCCCCCTTTTGTGCTTCTATTGCCGGCATTAGCACAAAAGGGGGCGTCTTTTTTCTTTCCTTTGGAATGGTCATTATAATATAGCAGTTTTTGAGTGAGAAAATTAAGTCAATTTTCAGACAAATTAATATCATTGTTTTTTTAGACGTCTGTAAATAGTGCTTCGAGCGACACCCAATAGTTTTGCGGCTTTCGAAATATTTCCGTTGCATGCTTTAATAATTTCATCAATTGATTCGTTTGGCTCGGACTTATTAACTACCATCATTGAGAGTTCATTTCTTATATTGTGTTGATTATTGGCCTTAACATAATCACGCAGAGATTGAACAGTATCTTTCCCAAGTATATTGGCACTTTGCACTGCATTCCTTAATTCGCGGATATTCCCGGGCCAGGAGTATTTTGTTAGGTCGAATAAATCATCATCATTCAAAACACACCCATCGCCCGAATACAACGAGTTAAAATAAGAAATCAAATTGGGTAGATCATCTAACCGCTTCCGCAAAGGCGGAATTTTAATTTCAATTACACTAAGCCGGTAGTATAAGTCTAACCGGAACTTTTTCCGTTCGATTAATTCACGAAGATCTGCGTTGGTAGCGGCAATTATGCGCACATCAATGGAAATCGGATGATTGCTGCCTAATCTGAACAACTCCTTTTCTTCTAAAACCCGCAGCAAGTAGGTTTGTGAATCTAAGGGCAGTTCACCCAGTTCATCAAGGAATATGGTACCCCCGTTTGCAGCCTCTATCTTTCCTATTTTGCCTTTGGGAAGCGCTCCGGTAAAAGCTCCAGGCTCATATCCAAACAATTCACTACCTATTAATTCTTTTGGGATTGCACCGCAATTCACAGTGACGAACGGCCTATCTGCCCGATTGCTGTGTAAATAAATTGTTCTCGCAAAACCCTCTTTCCCAACGCCTGTTTCACCAAGCAGCATGACGGGTGCCTCTGTATTGGCAGCTTTTTTTGCTGTTTCAATAGCCTCCACAAATGCAGGATTGTCACCTATTAATGTGGGGGTATTAACTATTTGGGTTATATATTTTTTTGTGGCTGTTGTATGCTTCTGTGATGTTTGTTTAGTGGAATACCCATATAGTATTAATCCTGTTAATCCTTTATCGTAATAGACAGGGGAAATTGAGAATGAATAATCATGGGTACAAAATGATTTAAGAGGTTGTGATACAGGTTCTGGTGCTTGTCTTAAATAATATATCGCTTTATTGGTCAAAACTTCGACATCATTACGAAGTTTTTGATGTGAATAACAATTAAGCAATACAGGGTGTTCATACTTTGAACTGCTGACGACAGTATTGTCACAGTCCAGGGCAATAATGATATCAGCTTTACTACGCAACTGCACTTCATGAAATTTTTTTTCTAAAACTTTTGAATTGTATAAAAATTTATTGTAAATTGCATTCTCGATAGTTCTCGCAACAAAGGTTATCATACCCATGGTATCTGTAGAAATACTAAAATTATTACCTGTCATGGACAGTATTCCCATCAATTCCCGTGTGCTGACATTTTTAATAGGCGCCGCCGCGCAACTCCAATCTTTAGCAATGAACGTGAAATGCTCCTGACCATAAACGGCATAAGGCTGAAGGGTATTCCTGGCCATTGCTACTCCTGTCGTACCGGAGTATTGCTCGCTCAAAATGGCTCCAGGCAAAAGATGATGCTCCCCTGCAGCTTGTTCTGCCGTGCTGTCGCTTGTTATTGTTTTCAAAACTACGGTATCCGCGTTACTTAAATTTATAACATTGCCGATTTTCCCGCCGGATTTCATTATGGTAGTGAATTCATCCAGTATAGGCTGTGCAACAGAGATCAGTGTAGCGTTTTTTAACAATACTTTATTTAGGCTTTCATTATCCAATACCAGCTTGGCCCCGGATTGAGATTGAGAAATGCCGTTCTTAAAGGAAAGCTCCCATGATTGAAGAATCTCTTTTCGAACAGCGAGACCTTGAATATTACCTGTTCCGATAAACCTTTCCCATTCTTTCTTCACCGTTTTTATGTATTGAGTCGGATCCTCAAAGAAATTAATGATCCCGGTTTTATTCATGATAGCCACTCATTTCATATAATTTATTTATGCTACCTAAGAAAAAACGGTTGCTAAATAAAAATGAATGTTTTGCATTATGAATGAATAGGCTTCTTGAAACACTTTAGAGAATCATACATGTTTTAGGGTTCGAATGTCAATTAATCTTAGAGATTTATGCAACAAATTTATGTTGCATGCCGCTACAGGTGTAGCGTAAACTGTTCCACAGGCTACACAATTGAGTGTAACTCCTTAAAAAAACCACGAATTGAACGGATGCAGTTTGGCATGTATATTGCTAAATGTATGTTGCTAAAATGTTTTTTTTAACAGAGGGTGGTGGATTATGAAACAAGCAGTTATGGTAAGTCCGGGCAATATTGAAATTCATGAGGTTCAAATGCCGGTATTAAAACCTGGGGAAGTGCTGGTTAAAGTTCACAAAGTGGGAATTTGCGGTTCTGATGTACATATCTCCCACGGAAAATTGCCTTTTGTTCAATATCCTATCGTGCAGGGACATGAAGCATGCGGAGTTGTAGTAGATACACGTGAATGCAATAACAACTTCCAGGCAGGCGACAAAGTGATCATCATTCCACGCCTTATTTGTGGGAAATGTGATGCATGCAAATCCGGTAAAACGAATTTTTGTGACAAACTTCAAATTATCGGAGTGCATACCAATGGCGTTTGTTCAGAATATGTAAGTATTCCAGAAATATGTGTCGCAAAAATTCCGCAGCATATTCCATTTGAAATAGGTGCGATGATTGAGCCGTTAGCTGTGGCTGTACACACAGTAAATTTGGCGGGAGATGTTAAAGATCAAAATGTTTTGGTAATAGGAGCAGGTGTTATTGGCAATATGGTTGCACAGGTAGCCAAAGCGAAGGGCGCTAAGGTCATGATTGTGGGGCGTACCCAGTACCGGCTTGATTTTGCGAAGCAGTTTGGCATTGATTATTGCATCAATGAAACGAATGAAGACGTAGGTCTGGCCGTATCCAGCAAATTTGGCCAAGGAGCAGATATTTGCTTTGAGTGTATCGGGGTTGATAAATCAGTAAATGATTGCTTGATTTATTGCAGGAAGGGTGGCATCGCAGTTATAGCCGGTGTGTTTGGCGAAAAACAGCTGATTGATGTGTTTTCAATTCAGGATAAAGAATTAAACGTGATTGGTGCCATGCTTTATTTAGAAAAGGATTTCCAGGAGTCAGTTGAACTGATTGAACAGAAAAAAGTGCAGCTGGAGCCAATGTTCTCTGCACATTATGCCTTGGAATACTTTAACAAAGCATATGCCTATATTGCGGACAGGAGTAATCCCGTAATGAAAGTGATCATAGATATCGGAGATTAGTTATATAGCCTATTAATGGTTTTTACCCACCTGGAGGATAGGTGCTCTACTGGTGAATACCCCGAGCGCCGGATGGGGTTTGGCGGGGACAGCAGGGGTTTTCCCCTGCTTCCTTTATTTTGACCCTGATCATCCTACAGAAAACATAAGTGTGATCATGTGCGGGATTTTAAAATAAACCATGATATATAAAATATATAAAGATGTTCCAATGGTGGGAGGGTGATGAAATGTATATTGTAGTTGTCGGGGCAGGCGCAATGGGCTGTCTTTTTGGTGGATTTCTACAAGAGAAAGGGCACCGCGTGGTATTGGCCGATGTTTGGCGGCAGCATATTGAAGAGATGAATACAAACGGACTGAGGATCGAAACCAGTCAGGGAGAAAGGAAAATTCGTGTTTCCGCCAAGTTTATCCATGAAGTTGAAGGACAACCAGACCTTTTAATTATCTTTACTAAAACTTTTCATACGGAAAATGCGCTAAAAACTGCTAAAGGGATAATTGGAAATGAAACAGTTGTTTTAACGCTGCAAAATGGCCTGGGGAATGTCGAAACGATAGAAAAGTTCGTTCCCAGGGAAAGAATTATCGCCGGAATAACTAATTTCCCCAGTGATTTAATTGGACCGGGCATGGTAAGGTCCCTTGGTTACGGCGAAACGATAATAATGCAGGCGCACGGAGAAATCACACCGCAGCTGGAAAAGGTCAGGCAGGCACTTAATGATGCGGGTTTCAACTGTAAAATATCGAAAGAAGTTTTTGACTCAATCTGGGAAAAAGTGGCTTTTAACGCAGCAATGAATTCAGTGACCGCTGTAACCGGCCTCACCGTAGGTCAACTGGGGGCAAATCCCGAGGGCGTAAAACTTGCCCGCCGGATTGTGGAAGAAGCTATTGCGGTGGCCGGGAAAAAAGGACTCGGAGCCAATAAAGAAGCCGTATTAAACACTTTAGAACGTGTTTTCGTAGAGCATGCGGGTCACAAGCCGTCTATGCTACAGGACATACTGGCCCGGCGAAAAACAGAAATTGAAGCCATCAACTGCGCCATAGTCAAGGAAGCGGAAAAAGAAGGCATACCTACTCCAACCACGGAGGTGCTGTGCAGTTTGGTTCGGATCCTCGAGCAATCCTATCAAAATTAAAAAAATTGGACCAGGATTAGTTTTAGGCTATGGGTCGCTGCCTTTTAAGCAAAAATGTCCGTAAATGAAAGCGAAATTAGTAAAACTGTTGTGACGAGGGGGTTAAGTAATGCACAAGATAAAGCTTTACGGACTGGGGGGACAGGGTGTTGTAACGGCATCAAAGGTTATCTCCCACGCGGTTTCCATTTACGAGAAAAAGTTTTCTAAAACAGTACCCGCTTACGGTCATGAAAGAAGAGGAGCGCCGGTGTTTTCCGATGTCGTGATTGATACCGAGCCGATATTATTAAACTCTTTTGTCTATGAACCGGATTACGTAGTTGTTTTTGATCCTTCGGTGGTGGACAAAGGTGTGGATATTTGTAAAGGGGCCCATGAGCATACGGTTCTAGTTATCAACACCGACAAAGAAAGTGTAATTGAAAAGATTAATCACGTGTTTGAATTTAATAAGGTTTACTATGTTAACGCCACCCAAATCTCCCGGGAGGTAATCGGAAAGGATATTCCTAACGGGGCCATGTTGGGCGCTTTGGCCAAAACGGGAGTTGTTAATTTAGAGGCTATTTGCAGTTCGTTAGTTGAAACATTCAAAGGTAAGGCGGGTGAACAAAATGCCGTTGCGGCAAGAAAAGCATTTAACCAAATCGAAGTCAAATAAAAGGTTATATGGCCCGGTGGCCACAGTATTTGCAAGTACTAATACCGGTAGTTGGAGAATTGAAACTCCGGTAGTTGAGTTTTCCAAATGTACAAAGTGTGGCACATGCGCCAAGTTTTGTCCCTTAAACATTATTGATATGCATCGGGATCAGGAGGATGCTATCGAAATAAATTGGGATTATTGTAAAGGCTGCGGTATTTGCGCCAATGTCTGTCCGGCAAAATGTATTACCATGCTTGAAGAAAGAAGTGATGTTTAATGACCAGAAAAATGATTGATGGAAATGGCGCGGCTACAGAAGCCCTAAAGTTAGCCAGGGTTAAGGTTATTTCAGCTTACCCAATCACTCCGCAAAGTCCGATTTCCGAAAAGTTGTCTGATTATTGCGCCGATGGTTCGTTAAAAGCGCAATATATTCGGGTGGAATCCGAACATTCCGCCATGTCGTGTGCTATTGGTGCCCAGTTAACCGGTGTGAGAGCAGCCACCGCCACTTCTTCTGTTGGTCTTGCCCTTATGCATGAGGTTCTTGGGGTTGCTTCAGGATGTAGAATTCCTTTGGTAATGCCGGTGGTTAATAGATCTTTGGTTAGCCCCTGGAGTTTATGGGCTGACCATCAAGATAGTATGGCGGAGAGAGATTCCGGTTGGCTTCAGTTCTATGCGGAAAATGCTCAAGAGGTTTTAGATTTAACATTAATGGCTTATAAAATTGCAGAACACGATGATGTTTTGCTGCCCGTAATGCCTTGTATGGATGGCTTTTTCTTGTCTCACTCCAGTCAACCGGTAGAGGTTCCTGATCAAGCAACAGTGGATGAGTTTCTGCCTGAATATAAAAACAAAAACCTGTTTCTTGATCCTTTAAACCCTATGTTTATTAATGATTTAACACCTTCTGATGATTTCACGGAAATGAGATACCAGCAAGAAATTGCTTTTATCAATTCTTTAACGGTAATACAACAGGTTCAAAAAGAATTCGCTGATTTATTTGGTCGAAGCTATGGATTAGTTGAAGATTATCGCTGTGATGATGCGGAAGTCGTTTTGGTTACATTGGGCTCAATGTCCGGGACTGCTAAATATGTGGTTAATAAGATGAGGGAAGAGGGTAAAAAGGTAGGAGTTCTTAAAATAACTGTCTTCAGGCCATTTCCTGTTAAACAAATAAATGAGGTTCTTAAAGGCAAAAAAATTGTCGGTGTAATAGATAGAAGTGCAGGCTTGGGGGCAAATGGTGGCCCGGTATGGCAGGAAGTAAATTCCGCCATTGCTGAACAAGGTTCCACCACAGTATACAACTATATTGCAGGTTTAGGTGGAAGAGACATAACCACCATGACAATTGAAAATATCTTTACCCAGCTATTAAAACTAGAAAAAGGAGAGCGGGAAAATTACCCGCTTAAAACGTGGATTGACAATAAAGAAAACGCTTTAGACATAAGGGTGGTGAAATAGATGTACCAAATCAATTCAGAAGCCAAAGGTTTGGTTGCCCATGGAGTTAGTACCTGTCATGGATGCGGCCTGGAACTTGTTATTAGAAATGTGCTGGATGTGGTAGGTGATAATACTGTAATTGTCATACCACCGGGTTGTGCCGCTCTATTTTCCGGATATGGAAATGAAACTGTTTTGAAAATACCTGGTATTCAAGGAAACCTGGAAAATTCAGCAGCCATTGCGGCAGGCATTAGAGCCGGGTTTGAAGCACAGGGTAGAGAAGATATTACGGTGTTGGCTTTTGCCGGTGACGGTGCAACCGTAGATATAGGTATACAGTCACTATCCGGTGTTTTTGAAAGAGGAGATAGGGTTTTATATATTTGCTATGATAACGAAGCTTATATGAATACCGGCATTCAAGGAAGCGGATCAACTCCTTATAAAGCATCAACCACAACCACACCGGCTGGAAAGCTAACGGAAAGAAAAAATATGATTGAAATAGCTATCGCCCACAATATACCCTACGTAGCTTCCGCTTCCGTAGCTTATTTGGAAGACTTGAGGAAAAAGGTAGCCAAAGCTAAAGAAGCTGATGGGCCTTCTTACATTCATATTCATACCCCATGTCCGACCGGTTGGTTTTTTCATTCTTCAGCTACCATAGAAGTTGCCAAGGCGGCGGTTGAGACAGGTGCCTGGACATTATGCGAATATGAGAATGGTAAAAGGAAAATTAATAAAAAGATTAAAGATTTAAAACCTATTAATGAATACCTGAAGCTTCAAAAGAGATTTAAAAACCTCTCAGAAGATGATATTGAAAAGATTCAAAAGCTAATAGCGGATAATTATGTCCGGCTGCAAGAAAGAACGAATTAATTTAGTGATTTGCCACTAACTTGATGGCTGATTTTTATTAAATATAATATTTTTATGATTTAGCTGGTTAAACATAATCTTGTATCCTATTTATGCAGTACACAAAACCGACTTAGGGAGGCGATAAAGGGGAAATGGGAAAGGTAAATGTGACGATTGACGGTATTAAAGTAAGCGAAGAGGCAGGGACGACGATTCTCGACGCGGCAAAACATATCGGTATTGAGATTCCAACACTTTGCCATCAGGAAGGGATAAAGCCATCGGGTAATTGTCGGATCTGCGTGGTGGAGGTTGAAGGCGCGCGCACCCTGGTTGGTTCTTGTCACACACCTGTTGCGGAAGGTATGGTCATTCATACGCGTTCTGCAAAAGTCTTGGAGTCGCGTCGGGTAACGGTTGAGCTTCTTCTTGCCGGGCATACGGGGCCTTGTGTAAATGACATGGAGGCGAAGGAGTGCAAGCTGCACAATATAGCATCGGATTTTGAGGTAGGACCTCCGAGGTTTCAGGTTCGGAAGCCGCGTTTTTATGCCGTAGAAGATATCAGCCCCTATGTGCGGCGGGACTTATCCAAGTGTGTTCTTTGTCGGAAATGCGTTCGGGTTTGTTGCGAGGTTGTTGGTCAGAATGTTTTCAGCATGGCCTATCGGGGTTTTGGTTCGAAAGTTGTGGTGGATTGTGACATTCCCCTCAACAAAGAAGTCTGCAAAGATTGCGGGGTTTGCATAGAATATTGTCCCACCAGCGCACTTACGTGGTCGGATGGGATTAAGAAGAAAGAGAGCTTGGGGGAACGAAAGGCCCAAGGGGAGCCTGCACCGGAAAACGGAAAACAAGAGAAATTATTGGATATGCTTAATGAAAGACAAAGAACATCGGGGTACATTTCCAAAGAAGCGATGGAACAAATCGCGGAGGCTACCGGGCTTTCGGTTGGGGAAGTATATGGTGTAACGACTTTTTATGGTTTTCTTTCCACCAGCCCACAAGGGCGTCACGTGATCAGGATATGTAAGAGTTTGCCTTGTTATTTGAAGGGCGGGTCTATGATTATGGAAAGTGTGGAGACCGCGATTGGAATTAAGCCCGGAGAAACGACGGCTGACGGGATGTTTTCTTTTGAACTGACTAATTGTATAGGGGCTTGTGATCAGGCGCCGGCGATGTTGATTAATGAAAAGTTATACGGGAATCTGACCCCCGGGAAGATATTTGAGATTATACAGTCATATAAATAAATTTTATTGGAGGGATGCGCCGTGGTAGAAAGACGAATTGTCTTACAGAAATGTGAGTCCGTTGACCCCGGGGATATTGCCGGCTACGTTAAGAACGGTGGATTCAAAGCTTTGGAAAAGGCGCGCAACATGGGCCCCGAAGCAGTTATTTCAGAGGTAAAGGCTTCCAAGCTCAGAGGTCGGGGAGGAGCCGGATTTCCATGTGGTGCAAAGTGGGAGATGGCCAGGAAGACTACGGGAGATGAGAAGTTTCTGATCTGCAATGCGGATGAGGGTGAGGTAGGGGCCTTTAAGGATCGATATATTCTCCGAAATGATCCTTTTGGCCTTATTGAGGGCATGGCTATTGCCAGCTATGCCATTGGGGCGAGTAAGGCTTATATTTATCTGCGCACGGAATACCATTATCTTCTGAATGTGGTCAAGGGAGCGATAAAACAGGCGACAGAAAAGGGTATGCTGGGCGATTTGGAGATTAAGATACAAGAAGGCGCAGGGGCCTATGTGTGCGGTGAGGAATCCGCGTTAATGAATTCCATTGAGGGTAAGCGTGGAGAAGTGCGATTCAAACCACCTTTTCCTCCGTTCAGTGGTCTCTTTGGAAAACCGACTATCATCAACAATGTAGAGACCCTGATGAACATCCCGCGTATTATCTCGCAGGGGGCTTCCTGGTTTGCAGGGATGGGTACCCAAGAGAGCGCGGGAACAAAGGTATTTTCGGTGAGCGGTGATGTTGAAAGACCGGGCGTCTACGAAGTGGTGATGGGGACCAAGCTTAGCAAGGTTGTGCTGGAGCTTGCCGGTGCAAAAGACGTCAAGATGGTTCAGGTGGGTGGCGCCACCGGCAACATTGTTCCATTTTCAATAATTGATACACCGTTGTCATATGAAACGGTCTTGGGTTCAGGAGCGATAACCGTGCTAAACTCTTCAAGAGATGTGATTGACTTTGTTTATCGAACCATTGAGTTTCTCAATGAAGAGTCCTGTGGCAAGTGTACACCCTGTCGTGAAGGGACTGAAGTGATGGTCGAGGTTTTGGGGAGATTGGCCAATGGAGAGGGAGTTCAGGATGACATTAAAGTATTGGAGGAGCTTTCGCATACGATGAGGCTCTCTTCATTGTGCGGACTTGGTCAGGCCGCTCCAATTCCGGTGTTGGACTCTCTCAAATATTTTAAAAACGACTACGAAAACCGGATCAAACAGTCGGTATTTTTAAGGAAGCTGATGGGCATTGCATAAGGCGGAGAACGACGAGAAAAATTGGCGATAAATGACAAAAAAATATCTTAACCGAATCAAGCGGGCGGTGCTCAAGGGAGCTTTAGGGCATCGCATAAGGAGGAGACAAGAAAATGGCAACCAATGGCAAATTGAAGTATTTATGTCCCTATTGTGCAACGAAATTCGATACCGCTGATGAACTAAAAGCCCATGTGCTCACGGAACACGGGTCGGAACCTCTGCCCCGTCCCGAAGGTCATATTAGAATGACGGTTAACGGTCAGCCTTATGAAATGCAGGTTGAGCCTGGTTGGACGCTTTTTCATGTTATTCATGACAAGATGGGTCTTACCGGTGTCAAGATGTTCTGTGATCGGGGTGCCTGCGGTTCCTGCACGGTGATTATGGATGGGCGGCCGATCCTTTCCTGTATGACCCTGGCCATCGAGTGTGACGGCAAGAGCATAGAGACGGCGGAAGGAATTGCCGCGGCCAAGCACCCCCTAATGGAGACATATGTCAAACACCACGCCATGCAGTGTGGTTACTGCACGCCGGGTTTCGTGGTGACTGCGAAGGCACTTTTGGACAAAAACCCTAATCCGTCAGAGGATGAGATCAGAGAGGCGTTATCCGGCAACCTGTGCCGGTGTGGGACGTATCCCCAACACCCCAAAGCGGTTATTGAGGCCGCAAAAATATTATCTGGGGGGAGTAAAAGATGAAAGATCAAAAAATAGTTACCCCGGAACACAATATGAGGGCAGATAAATACCCTCTTGAAGAATACTCCGAGATAGGAAAGCGCGGTGTATGGCGTAAAGACGGATATGAGAAAGTGAGCGGGTATGCCATTTATACGTCGGATGTGCAATTGCCGGGGATGTTGTATCTTAGAATACTTGCCTCTCCTTATCCGCACGCGAGTATAAAAAGCATGGATACGTCCAAAGCCGAGGCACTTCCGGGTGTCAGGGCCATACTAAGATATGACGACCCGGAGCTTCCTGAGAAATTTGACACCAGCGGTCACTTTGGGGATGAAGAACCGGTGCTCAACCGGGTCGCTTACTGGCAGGGGATGCTGATGGGTGTGGCGGTAGCCGCCGACACCGAAGATATTGCCAATGAGGCGCTAAAACTCGTGGGAATAGAGTGGGAAGAACGCCCCTTCAATTTAGACCAGGAAGAGGCGTTGAAGCCCGGCGCCCCCTTGTCAAACCCGGAATCACACCCGGAAGGCAACCTTGTTCCCCCTTTTGATGATGATTTTAATGTTTACCACGGTGATTTTGAGAAAGGGTTCAAAGAAGCGGACCAGATTATTGAATTCAAAGCGAGACGGGATCGCGAAACGTATGTTAGTCCGGAACGTCCTTGCGGTGTCTTTAGATGGAATGGCGAATACCCGGAGTTGTGGCTTAAACATCAACGGCCGCATCTTTCCAAACGCCAAATTGCTCAGTTTTTTAAGGTGCCGGTCAGCCAAGTCCAGATTCATTGTTTTTATCAGGGTGCCTCGTTTGGAGGATGGTCTCAGCATGCCTGGAATATGGGGCCCAATTACATTGCCGGGATCTTGTCCAAAAGAACCGGCAGGCCGGTCAAGTGGATGTTTACCCGAAGAGAGGATTTCTATGGAGCGGGGATGGATGATAGCAGATATGAAATCAAGGTGGGAATCAAGAAAGATGGCACCATAACCGCCGTGCATGCAAAAGCCACCTTCTCTGAAAGAGGGTTATCGCATACCGACCATTTTATCGAGAATTCGAAAATAGCAAATCTTTATCAGGAATCACAGGGTGCTGTCCTCAATATATTGAAGGGACATGCCATTAGATGCGAACAGAATATGAATGCTTTCTGTTTTAATTCAGTGCTTGGACATGTGGCTGAAGCCCTGGAGATGGACCCGACCGAAGTGGCCTTAATAAACGATGGCTGCGAGGGTCATGCCATGGCCGACCTGGTAGCGAAAAAGTTGGATCTCGGATTCCCGGACAGGGATAGCCTCAAGGAATGTATCGAGGCGGGCAAGAAGGCGATAGACTGGGATAATAAATGGCACGCCCCGGGTACAAAGAAACTACCCAACGGCAAGATGCACGGAATCGGTTTCGCCTGGTCTCATGAATGGAATGATTCGGGGGGCGCCGGGTCGTTTGGTATACGCCTTGAACGTGATGACGGAACCGCACGTATCTTTGGTTTGCGTTGTGATAACGGGGTCAGTGCTGAAACGGCCTACTGCCAGATCGTGGCTGACGAGATTGGATTGCGTTATGAAGATGTATATTACCGGCCGTTTGAAGAATCAGGCTTCATCCCTATGACACCTGACTCATCAACTAATTTATCAATCAATGGACATGCGGTCAGGAATGCGGCCCGCAAGCTTAAACAAAAAATTCTTAAAGCCGCCACCAGCCCCAGAATAACGGAGCGAAGCGATATGGGGTACGTTCCCCCCTTTGTTGATTATGAACCGGAGGATCTGGAAATCAAGGACAGCGTAATATACGTCAAGGCAGATCCATCGAAAAAGATGACCGTGGCTGAATTTGTCGGACCGTCCCATTGTATGGGTAAGATGGATGTGGGATCATCGGAACCGCTTTTTGCCTACGGGTGGCACAGCCAGCAGGGTGCGTACATGAAGCCTCTTCCGGGACCCAGGCTCAGGTTTGTCAGACAAGCACACTTTGTGGAAGTGGAAGTGGATCCTGAAACCGGTGCGGTTGAGATAATAAAAGTGGTTAATTGCAATGATGTGGGCAAGGCAATAAATCCTGATGCATGTGAAGGACAGCAATACGGCGGAACATTTATGGGTGTCAGTAGGGTCACAAGCGAGGAAGTTATTTACTGTCCGGACACCGGCGTAATATTAAACGGCAACCTTCTTGACTATAAAATCAGCACCATAATGGATGTCGGGCCCATCGATACTATTCTTATTGAAACTGGCATGGGTTATGGTCCCTACGGTTCGTGCGGTATTGGTGAATGCATACCCACCATTGTGCCGTCAGCCCTTTACGGAGCCGTACACAATGCTGTCGGCAAGTGGGTGGATATGCCGTTTACGCCCGAGAGAGTCCTAAAAGCATTAGGTAAGATATAGGAGGAAGAAAATGAGGAACTTTGCACATCTTAATGCAACGTCAGTAGATGAAGCGGTTTCATTTCTGAGGCGTTACGGGAGCCAGGCATCCGTCATTGCCGGCGGAACCGATCTGCTGGGCAAGATGAAAGATGAGATACTGCCTACCTATCCGGAGGCTATTGTCAATATCAAGACCATCCCGGGATTGGATTTTATCGAAGAAAAAGGCGACATGCTGACCATCGGCGCTTTAACCAGGCTTGAGGATATTGCCGTCAACGAGACGGTGAAAGAAAGATACACTGCTCTGGCGGAAGCGGCGCACCGGACCGCCTCCACCCACCTTAGAGAAATGGGCACCATTGGCGGCAACATCTGCCAGGATATCAGGTGCTGGTATTACCGGAACCCTCAAAACCGGTTTCCGTGTCTGAGGAAGGGCGGCGGAAGGTGTTATGCAATTAAGGGGGACAACCGGTATCACTCCATTTTTGGCGGTTCCGTGGACCAGGGTTGTTACGCGGTGCATCCCAGCGATACGGCGCCGGCGCTGATAGCCCTGGAGGCTACAATAAAGACTTCCAAAAGGGAGATTAAGGCAGAGGACTTTTTCAAGGTCGGAGTGGTTAGGACGACGGTTCTTGATGACGATGAGATTGTTACCGAAATTAAGATCCCCAAACCGGCCGGCCGGAGCGCGTTTGTTAAGTTTGCCCTTAGAAAGGCCATCGACTTTCCCATCGTAAATTGCGCCGCTATGATGGCAGTTGCAGAGGGCCAAGTAACGGCTGCCAGGGTGTGTCTCAACGCGGTCTATGTTACGCCCTACCGGGCGCGGAAAGCAGAGGAAGTGATGATGGGGGCGACCATCAATGAGGACACTGCGGAAACTGCCGGTAACGCTGCGGTTTCTGATGCTAAGCCGTTAACCAACAACGTTTATATGGTCCAGATCGCCAAGACCATGGTTAAAAGGACTATTCTGGGATGCGGATGATTTCACGTAACGCAGCACGCGCTATGGGTATCCCTGAGTTTTGTATAAAAAGGTAAGTCCTTGAATTGTGGGAAAACTAATAAAGGCTATTACCTGCCAGGAGAATAGGGCTCTGCTAGCATTCCAGTCAGCAACCCGAGTACCTAGCGGGTTCTGCCGGGGATAACAGGGTGGCTTTTGGCCACCCTTGTTCTCTTTAGTAAAACATGTTATCCCCAGTGTTGATAGAAAAAAGGTGCATATCACAGCTTCGAATATAAAAACCCAATAACCACGCGGGTTTGCGTGAAAAAGAAGTTAAGTCGTTGAATAAAAGGGATTAGAGCATGAAATCAACGTACCATGGTGAAGGAATAGTATTAAGACCGCATAACCGTCCGCTCCCGTGGGATACTCAGTTTAAGTAAAGAAAATGCGGGGGTGGGCGGATGAGCGAGCATAATGGAGCGGTTTCGGACGCCGATATGCGGCGCGTTGTGGACGATCTTGCGGCCAGGGCGGAAGTAGCGCGCCGGAAAATGGCCGTGCTGACCCAGGAGCAGATCGACGGTATTGTGCGGGCCATGGCCCTGGCCGGCCTGGACCGGCACATGGAGCTGGCCCGCCTGGCGGTGCGGGAAACCGGCCGCGGCGTTTATGAAGACAAGATGATCAAAAACATCTTCGCCACCGAATCGGTCTATCACAGCATTAAATATAAAAAGACCGTGGGCGTGCTCAGCGTGGACGAAGAGAACGACTATATGGAGGTGGCCGAGCCGGTGGGAGTGATTGCCGCCGTCATTCCGGTGACCAATCCCACCTCCACCACGCTGTTTAAATCCCTAATCTGCATTAAAACAGCCAACCCGGTTATTTTCAGCTTCCATCCCGGCGCCGCCGGCTGCAGCGCGGAGGCGGCCCGGGTGATGCGCGACGCCGCGGTGGCGGAAGGGGCCCCGGAGGACTGTATTAGCTGGCTGGAGCATTCAACCATTGAAGCTACCAGGTATTTAATGGCCCATCCCGGAGTGCACCTAATCCTGGCCACCGGAGGCGCCGGACTGGTGCAGGCGGCTTACAGCACGGGCAAGCCCGCCCTCGGGGTGGGGCCGGGCAACGTACCGTGTTACATAGAAAAATCCGCCCGGCTTAAAAGGGCGGTCACCGATTTAATTTTAAGCAAGACCTTTGACCACGGCCTGATTTGCGCTTCGGAACAATCGGTGGTCATAGACGCCGGTATTTATGACCAGACCACTGATTTGATGCGGGAATACGGCTGTTATTTCCTGAACCCCGAAGAAAGGGCCGGGCTGGAAACCCTGGCCGCCCGGGAGGAGGAAGGGGCGTGTTCCCTGAATCCAAGCATTGTGGGCCGTTCGGCTGTGGATATCGCTCAAATGGCGGGTTTTGAGGCGCCGGAGGGGACCAAGGTGCTGGTTGCCGAATTGGAAGGGGTCGGCCCCCGGTATCCGCTGTCCATGGAAAAGCTGAGCCCGGTTTTGGCCTGCTACCGGGTGAGCGATTATCAGGAGGGTATCAAGCGGTGCGAGGAAATAGTGGACTTCGGCGGGCTCGGGCACTCGGCGGTGCTGCATTCCGAGGACCGCGCCGTAATCGACCTTTTCTCCCGCCGCATCCGCACCGGCCGGATCATTGTCAACGCTCCCTCCACCCACGGCGCCATCGGCGATATTTATAACGTGAACGTACCGTCCCTGACCCTGGGCTGCGGCTCCATGGGACACAATGCCACCACTTCCAACGTCAGTGTGGATAACCTGATCAATGTCAAACGGGTCACCGGCAGGCGGGATAAGCTGCAGTGGTTCAAGGTGCCCGAGCGAATTTATTTTGCCCACGGGGCGGTCCAGTATCTTGAGAAGATGCCGATTGCAGGCCGGGTGGTTATAGTCACGGACCAGGGGATGGTCAGGCTGGGCTTTGTGGAAAAAGTAATGTACCACTTAGACAAGCGGGCGGAGCGGGTCAACGTGGAAGTGTTCGCCGACGTGGAACCGGACCCCTCGCTGGAGACGGTGCAAAAAGGGGTGGCGCTGATGAAGCGATTCAGCCCCGACACCATCATCGCCCTGGGAGGCGGTTCTCCCATTGACGCCGCCAAGGCCATGTGGCTGTTTTACGAGCACCCCGGGGTGGAGTTTGATTTCCTGCGCCTTAAATTCCTGGACATTCGCAAACGGACCTACAAGTACCCCAAACTGGGCCGCCGGGCCCGTCTGGTGGCCATTCCCACCACCAGCGGCACCGGTTCCGAAGTCAGCGCCTTTGCGGTGATTACCCACCGCGGCCAGGATATTAAATACCCCCTGGCCGATTATGAACTGACCCCCGACGTGGCCATTATCGACCCGGATTTTGCCGCCACCATGCCCCCGGCAGTGACGGCGGACACCGGCCTGGACGTGCTGACCCACGCCGTGGAGGCGTACGTTTCGGTGATGGCTTCCGACTATACCGACGCCATGGCGCTGAAAGCCGCGGAACTGGTATTCCGGTACCTGCCGGACAGTTTTAAGGGCGAGGATAACCGGGAAGCCCGCGGCAAGATGCACAACGCTTCCTGTATCGCGGGCATGGCCTTCACCAACGCCTTTCTCGGCGTTTGTCACAGCCTGGCCCACAAGGTGGGGGGCGAATTTCACATCTCCCACGGCCGGGCCAACGCCATTTTGCTGCCCCACGTAATCAGATATAATGCTTCTCCGCCCGCCAAGTTCGCCTCTTTCCCGCAGTATGAATATTTTCAGGCGCCGGAGAAATACCGGCAACTGGCGGCCTCTCTGGGCCTGCCGGCGGGAACAGTCGAAGAAGGGGTGGACAGCCTGGTCACCGCGGTGGAAGAATTGCGGGCCCGGGTGGGTGTGCCGGACAGCTTCGCGGCCTGCGGGGTGGACAGGGACCTGTTTCAAAGCAAAGTGCCGGAATTGGCCGAAAACGCCTTTGCCGACCAGTCCACCACCACCAACCCCCGGATGCCGTTAATTGAGGAACTGGCCGAAATTCTTTTCCGGGCCTATGCAAACGACCGGGCTTGAAAACCACGCTATTCTACAAATTATCCTCTTGCGCAAATTTGTGGGGGCACATATAATAAAATGTAATTAAAAATGTGATACGAGGATGTATCGAATATCGGGTCAAAGAAGTCCTGATGCCGTGCTGTGCGCGGGTTAGGGCTTTTTTTGTTGCAACAGGGATGTTCCCTGTTGGGCAAATTAAGCTCTTTGCGCGTGATTCCGGATGCAGTGCGAGGGAGCGCTGGTATGCCACGGGAGCATGGTTGAATTAGGCGGGAAACCACCAAACAATTGAATCTCCGACGGGGGAGCAGGGGCAAGGGCGCTCAATTCGGCTGTTTACAGGCCGGGGTGCCTTTTTTTATGCAATTCCAAAGACGGGAGCGTGAATTTAATGGAAGTGGGGATCAGGGACCTGGTGTCCGGCATCGATACCATGTGGGTAATATTGTGCGCAGCGCTGGTGCTGTTTATGGAGGCGGGATTCGCCTTTTTGGAAGCGGGTTTTATCCGGGCCAAAAACTCATTGAATATAGTGATGAAGGTATTCACAGACACCACTGTGGGCATGTTGGGCTTCTGGGCCTTTGGTTTCGGCCTCATGTACGGCCTTGACAAAGCGGGCATTATAGGTTTCAGCGGCTTTTTCATGGGCGGCAGCCTGGAGCATATCGATTTAACTATTCCCATTCCGGCATTCTGGATTTTCCAGGCCGCCTTCGCCATGGTGGTGGCGTCCATTATATCCGGCGCCGTGGCGGAACGAATGAAATTCAGCGCCTACATCATTTTTACCTTTTTCTGCACCGCGTTTATGTACCCGGTGGTGGGGCACTGGATCTGGGGTTCCGGCGGCTGGCTGGCCAACCTGGGCATGATGGACTTCGCCGGTTCGGCCGCGGTGCACGCCGTGGGCGGTTGGGCCGCCCTGGCCGCGGTGATCGTGCTGGGACCGCGCACCGGCAAGTATAACAAAGACGGCACCGCCAACGTGCTGCCGGCTCACAACATGCACCTGGCTTTCCTGGGTACGTTTATCCTGTGGCTGGGCTGGTTCGGGTTCAACCCCGGCAGCACCCTGTCCGGTATGAACATGAGCATCGCCCACATCGCCATGACCACCAACCTGGCGGCAGCGGCGGGCGGCGCCACCGGTATCCTTTTCACCATGCGCCGCTACGGCAAGGCCGACCCCAGTATGGCGGCCAACGGCGCCCTGGCCGGTCTGGCGGCCATCACCGCCGGGACTCCTTACGTGGGTTACGGCAGCGCGGTGATCATTGGTTTCGTGGCGGGTATCCTGGTGGTGCTGGCGGTGGAGTTCTTTGACCGGGTGAAGGCCGACGACCCGGTGGGCGCCATCGCCGTGCACGGCGCCTGCGGCACCTGGGGCGTGCTGGCCGTGGGGCTGTTTGCCCAGGAAGGCGGGCTGTTCTTCGGCGGCGGCGCCGGGCAGCTGATGGTCCAGGCGCTGGGTGTGGCCAGTGTCTCGGTTTGGGCTTTCGGCATGACTTTCCTGGCCTTTAAGGTGCTTAAAGCCACCGTTGGTATCCGTGTTACCGAGGAAGAGGAACTGGAGGGCCTGGACATCACCGAGCATGGCATCAACGCTTACGCCGGTCTGGTCAACAGCCAGCTCAGGGGCCTGGGGCACCATTCCGGGCATGAAACGGAGCGCGGTTCTATTCCGTTGGGTGAACCGGTGGATATCAGGTAGACGGCAGATAAAATAACATTACTGTGAAGAGAACAAAGCGCCCCAGATATTGCTGTTGTTGCAGCAGTATCAGGGGCGCCGCAATTTATTGAACGTCCATGGACTGTAACTTGTTGTCGAGCCAAAGTTGCATCAAATGAGCTTCCAGCATGTTTGCCGCTGCAATCTCGGCTATAAATTGATTTCTTTCCCGGGTATCCTGATCCAGCTGAGATACAAATTTCGCATACCCCTCATGAGATTTTTTTTCAATAAAACTATAGACTTTTAGCACTTCCCTGGTTTCTGCAACGGTATTTAAGACAACGCCGAACATGTTTCCAATTATATCCCCACCGTCAACCGTCAAGGATGGTTTCCCTCCGAGGTTGCGAATTACGCTGTTTATTTTACCAATATGCTCTTCTTCAACCTCCATAAAACGCCTAAAAGTCCGCCTGATATCTTTATCCCCGTACTCCATAAAATTTTTATACATGCCCAGGTGACCATGTTCCAGAGTTAAAATTTTATTAATTAGTTTTAAACCATTTGAGATAAGCTTTAGCACTTGGAAAAGCCGCAGTTGTGGCATACCAGGCAGCCCTCGGCTCTTCTAAGTTCCTGGCCGCATACCTCGCACTGGGGAGCGTTTCCTTCTTCCGGTTTGTATCCACTGGAATTGCCGTTGCATTTTAAATCCAGCTCGGCTTTAATCTGTGACAGCTGCTTGGCGATGGCCGAGGCGCATGACTTGCCGGGTGACAGGTTTTTGCCCTTGCCCCTGGCCAGCATGTATGAGGGGCAGGAGTGCGTGCCTGTAAGTTGTTCTATAATCTCGTCCACCCCGATACCACCGCGGATGGCCAGGCTGATTAAGCGGGAGGTAGCTTCGGTATATACCAGGCAGCCGCCGTCGGAACCGGTGGTAATAAAGGTCTCCAGAATCCTGCCGCTGTCTTCCTGGTAGTTCACCGTCAGGTATATTTTACCGCAGCCTGTGTCCAGGCGGTGGGTTATCCCGTGCGCGGTTAAAGGCCGGGGCAGAATTTCACCGCGCCGCAGTTCGCCGGGGGCGCGCTGCTCACTTTTCTGCCCCACGGTAATGGTTCCTTTTTTGCATCCGTCGCGGAATACGGTAATGCCCTTAAGGTCCAGATCATAAGCCATGCGGTAACAGTGGTCTATCGCATCCGGGGTTGCGGTGAAGGGCAGGTTGATGGTTTTGCTCACCGCGTTGTCAACGTACTTTTGCACCTCGGCCTGCATCAGGATGTGGTCTTCGTAGTGGATGTCCTGGGCGCCTTTGAATATGCCGGCGATTTGTTCCGGGACGCCCGGGATGTTCTGGCAGGTGCCGTATTTGGCTACTTCGGACAGCACTTCCTGCGGCACGGCATATTTTTGACAGGCTTCCAGAAACAGCGGCGAGAAAACTTCAAAATCTCCGGCTACATTGGTTTTCTTGACGTAAGCTACCGCGAAAATAGGTTCAATGCCGTAGCCTTCGCAGCCCGCCATGGCGGTAACACTGCCGGTGGGGGCGATGGTAATGCAGGCGGCGTTGCGGCGTTCTTCGTCGGGATAAAAAATACTGTTTTCCCAATCCGGGAAGCAGCCTTTTTCGCCGGCCAGTTCCCGGGACGCTTCATGGGCCGACTGCTGCATGAAGCGGGTAATCTCACCGGCAAACTCCCGGCCCTCCGCTGAATCGTAAGTTAGGCCGGCCATGATCAGGGCGTCGTGCAGCCCGGTGAAGCCAAGGCCGATTTTGCGGGTGGCCTTGGTTGATTTTTCGATCAACGGCAGCGGGTACTGGGCGGCGTCGATGAGGTTGTCCAAAAAACGAACCGCGGTATATACCGTATCGCGGAGCAGATCCCGGTTTAATTCACCCTGGGGCGTCATCATGCGGGCCAGGTTAATACTGCCCAGCAGGCACGACTCACCCGGGCTGAGCGGCTGTTCACCGCATGGATTGGTAGTATTTAACAGTTTTTCCGGAATTGGGTTATGCTCTTGCAGGCGGTCTATAAAAATAATGCCCGGGTCGCCGCAAATGTGCGCGGCTCTGGTAATCCGCTCCCACAGCTCACCGGCTTTAACGGTATCATAAACCAATCCGTTGAAGACCAATTCCCAGTCGGCGTCGGCGTCCAGCGCTGCCATAAAGCGGTTGGTTATCCCTACCGATAAATTGAAGTTGGTCAGCCCGCCCTCCAGCTTGGCGTTGATAAAATCAATAATTTCCGGGTGGTCGACGTTCAGGATGCCCATTGAAGCGCCCCGGCGGACCCCGCCCTGCATCACCATATTGGAGGAAGCGTCATAAAGCTTAATCAGTTCCACCACGCCGGAGGCTTTGCCCTTGGTGGAATGAACCAGTGAACCCTTGGGCCTGATCTTGCTGAAGTTATAGCCCACACCACCCCCGGATTTAAAGACCATGGCGGTATCCTTCAGGGTTTGATACATCGATTCCAGGCTGTCTTCAACATCCAGCACGAAGCAGGCTCCCGGCTGCCAGGCCCGGTCGTTTTTACCCATGTTGGCCCATATCGGAGTGGAGGGTATAAACTTCAAACTGCCAATGGCGTCAACAAACTTTTCTTTCCAGTGCAGCTGGTTTTCCTGTTCCACTCCCGCTGCGGCGCCCGCCAGCCGGCGGACCGCCTCCGCGAAGGTTTCGGTGACGTCGCCTTCCTCATTCCGGCACGCGTAACGCGCGTCAAATACCTTTTGCCCGTTATCGGTCAGTTTCATAGTGGCAAGCTCCTTGTCAGTGTCTTATTAGTGAAGAAAAATTATTAAAATAGACTGACATGAATGCCAGTCCGCCATGCTGAATTTTAACAAAATATTCTACAAAATAATAAAAAATCCTGCTGACCTGCAAACAATCCTTATCAAACTAAAAAGCCGAGTGTTGGTACCTTCCGCTCACTGACTCGGCCTTATACTTGAACGAGCTCACTCGGCTTCACATGTAGCAACTCACACTGGTAAGGCCGGCCCGTCGGGCCGGCCTGAATAACTTGTGTTTGGCTTAATAGTTTTCGCAAAGCAGCTCGTAATATGCCTGGGGATGTGCACAGGCCGGACATTCCACGGGGGCTTCTTTGCCTGTGTGCACATAACCGCAGTTGCGGCACTTCCATTTTACTTCTTCATCCCGCTTGAACACTTTGCCTTCCTCAAGATTTTTCAGCAGGGCCAGGAAGCGTTTTTCGTGCTCTTCCTCCACTTCGCCGATTTCCCGGAACACGTCGGCTATCTCGTCAAATCCTTCTTCCCGGGCAATTTTCTCAAATTCCGCGTACATACTGGTATACTCGTAGTTTTCTCCTTTCGCGGCCTCTTTCAGGTGCGTCCTGGTATCGGTGATACCATTTAAGAACTTAAACAGTCTTTTGGCGTGTTCCTTTTCATTGTCGGCGGTTTCAATAAAGATGCCGGCGATTTGTTCATAGCCCTCTTTTTTGGCCGCGCTGGCCCAATAGGTGTATTTATTGCGGGCCTGGCTTTCACCGGCAAAGGCGGTAAGTAAATTAGCTTCGGTTTTGGAACCTTTTAAATTCATTTTAGACCTCCTCATATTAATTGAAGTTGTTATATTTTTAGTTGGTATTCTTGCCAATATTCTTTAAACCCTTTCTTAAAAGGCAAATTTAAGAAATTGTTAATACCTTATGTTTTAGCCCGTGAGCAATATCACACCTGTTTTGTGATTATAGTAATAGAATCCCGCTCCCAGTGTATAATAAATTTATTCCATAAATGGTTGCTTTAAAATAAAGCGAGGGGGCGGCAATGATGATTTGCTGCTGCTTTCGGCTCCTACGGGTGGAGCGGGGAATCTCCGGCAATAATCGAAAAGAGGCTCTCCGAGTCTGGTTTTAATGTGCTGACTCCATCCATTAAAATGAAATATGATCCTACGGAAGAAGACTTAAAAGAGTGTGAGACCTTTGGAGAAACTTTCGCTGATCAGATGCGCGCCTGATAAATTGTGTTATGATGGATGTAATTATAAAACAGGAAGGGAGACGCATATAATGAGAAAATATCTGCTTACCACAGACGGTTCCGAAGGCTCAAAGCGGGCGGCGTATTTCTTGCTGGATCTGGTCCGGGATACAGGTGAATTTGAAATTACCGTTGCCCACGTGATTAATATTAAGAAAGAAATTTACAATTATCCGCTGCTTACGAATGTCCCGGAAATAGAAAAAATCGTACAGGATCAGTCCGAAGAGATCGTTAATGAAACCGCGGCGATTTTCGAAAATGAGGGTATCCGGGTAAATAAGCTGGTGCTGGAGGGCGACCCGGGCCACGAAATTGTCAAATACGCCGGGCAGGCCGACGTTAACCAAATTATTATGGGTACCAGGGGATTGGGTAATATAACAGGGCTGGTTTTGGGAAGCGTGAGCCAAAAAGTAATTCACCTGGCCGCTAATCCGGTTACGTTGGTCAAATAATTAGTTTTAATCCATAAAGCGGGGATTTAATGCCATGAAAGAATCAAACGGGCAAACCAAACAAGATTCCGCGCCTGCGAAGAGCGAAGCGTTTAAGGCCTACCTGGGTAAAATGAAAGGGGGCAGGAGTCAAAACCTGCCCGCCATGTCCCTTTCGGGGCTTTTGATAACCGCCCTGGGCAGTTTCGCCGGTGTGGGGCTGGTAACCATGCTTTCTTATTATTACCGGCTGCCGCTTTTACTGCCCTCGTTCGGCGCGTCGGCTGTCCTATTATATGCCGCCTGCGGCGTGCCCATGGCCCAGCCCAGAAACGTCATTGGCGGCCACGTCATTTCGGCGCTGGCGGGGGTAATCGTATACCAGTTAATGGGCGACGCCTGGTGGGCGATTACCCTAGGCGTTACGCTGGCCATCCTGGCCATGACTGCAACCTATACCTTGCACCCGCCCGGCGGAGCCACCGCCTTTATGGCTGTATACAACGGGCAGGGTTTCGGCTTCATCCTTTCACCCGTCGGTTTGGGCGCTTTCTGCCTGGTGCTGGTGGCCGTATTGGTCAATAACCTGTCCAATGAGCGTAAGTACCCTTACTACTGGTTTTAAGAGGAAGTTCGAAAAGTGTCTATCGCGCTCCTTTTCGAACGCTCATTTAAGTGTCCTGCTTGTCCGACAGCAATACGCCGCCTACGCCGACGTTGTCCCGGTCCCGTTCTTCAATCAGCACGATAAAGGATTTTTCGGGTATTTTGGTTACTTCACTGGCCACGCGGGTGAAACCTTTAACCAGTTCCGCTTTTTGCTCTTTGGTCATCTTGGGGCCGTCCATGTAGATTACGGGCATCTGAATTCACCTCCGGCTGGTTATTATATTTTCACTATCATGATATCATATTGACAAAGCTATTAAAAATGATTAGCATGAAAATTGAGAAAATAAAACAGTCCGGAAACAGGCCATGAAGGTCGGCTCTTGGCAGGGTCTTGCTTTATGGCCTTTATTGTTAAATACTGATTGAAAACGAGGTGTTTTTTATGTGCATGGAAAAGTCACCCTGGGAAAGGACCGTTGAATTTCACGGTCACAGCTGCCCCGGACTGGCCATTGGTTACCGGGTGGCCGAGATTGCCATGAAACGGCTGCGGGAAACAAGGTCCGCCGACGAGGAACTGGTGGCGGTGGTGGAAAACGACGCCTGCGGCGTGGATGCCGTGATGCTGCTGACCGGCTGCACCCTGGGCAAGGGCAACTTGCTCTACCGCGACCTGGGCAAACAGGTCTATACTTTCGGCAGCCGCGGCGGCGGCAAGGCGCTGCGCATAGCGGTAAAAAGCACGGGCCGGCCGGACCCCGAAGTCGCCGAACTGCGCCAAAAAGTGTCCGGCGGAACCGCCAGCCCGGCCGAACAGGCCCGGTTCCATATGCTGCAGGGCCGGCGCATTGAGGAAATACTGCACATGCCCGAGGACGATTTCTGCTCGGTCCGGGAGGTCGATTTCAACTTACCTTCCAAAGCCCGGATATTCCCCTCGGTGGAATGCTCCCGGTGCGGGGAGAAGGTTATGGAGCCCCGGGCCAGGCTGCGGGACGGCGAGGTTGTTTGCCTGGATTGCTTTGAGGATTATAACCGGGGCTGGTAAGAAACCTTTTTAAAATCGGGGGCATTAACGCTATATGACAACAGAATCAAAATTAATATTGCGGCCCATTGGTTTTATACGCACGCCGTATAAAAATTCGGGGGAAACTCCCAGGCAGGGGAGGACTTCGGATGCTGTGTGTATTTTGGAACTGCTGCCTGAATTCGTACCGGGGTTAAAGGATGTGGACAAAGCCTCCCACCTGGTGGTACTGTACTGGGGCCACCGGTCGGAGCGGAACAAGCTGCAGACCAGGACGCCCCACGGGGAAACAATCAAAGGTGTGTTTGCCACCCGGTCGCCGTCCCGCCCCAATCCCATAGCCCTGTGCGTGGCCGAACTGTTGGAGGTGAACGGCGGCCGGCTCAAAGTTACCGGCCTGGACGCCCTGGACGGCAGTCCCCTGCTGGATATAAAACCATATCACCCGGATATTGACTCCGTTCCGGACGCCTGGGTGGATATGCCCCGCTTTGGCATTTAGTTATTATAAGCCGTTCAGGGCCAGGGCATCTTCAATTATTTCCTTCCTTTTTTCTTCTGTATCCTCATGCTTGTTTCCATATCATTTGTTATAAATATCGTTTTGCATTATTGACAATAATTTTTTTCTTGCCAAATTTTTATCGGTGTGATTTAATTATTGCAAGACGATATCGTCTCGCGATAAAAGGAGCAGATAAATGCTTAGAGATATTTTTTTAGGTTTTATCCGGGTACACATTCTTTATCATGCGTCTTTAAGTCCGGTTTACGGGCTGGAATTAATGGAAGAGCTTGAAAGACACGGTTATCACGTGAGCCCCGGAACCATGTACCCCATTTTAAAAAAACTGGAGCAAAGCGGTCTCCTGATATCCGAGCCGGTTAACGTGGATGGAAAAATAAGAAAATACTATCGCATTACTGAAAAAGGCGGCAGCGTTCTGTTTGAATCCAAAAAAAAGATTCGGGAACTGGCCCGGGAAGTACTGGAGGATCTTTAATGTGTTGTTTGAGTTCAAGGATGTTACTTACAACCTTGGAAACAAATCCGAACGTGCTATCGTCGTTTCTGGGGCGATTCAGAGCGGAGATGTTTTAGTCGTCAAAGGCCCTTCGGGAGCCGGAAAAACAACTTTGTTCAGAATTCTGTCCCGTCTGCAAACCGGTACGGGTGGTGAGGCTTTCCTGCAGAGGAAAAGCTGGCTGCAAATACCAAGCACCAGTTGGCGCATCAATGTCCATTACCTGGCTCAAAAACCGGCTCTTTTTGACGGTACCGTGGCGGATAACCTGGCCAAACCATTCGAAACCAGGGCTGGGGGGCGGAAAAAATTTGATATCGACAAGGCCAAAGGATTAATGGAACAGTTGCATTTATCCGCGGAGTTATGGAACCAGGATGCCCGAACGGTGTCCGGAGGAGAGGCTTCCCGGCTTGCTTTTATCCGGGCTCTGTTAATTAATCCGGTGGTTTTGCTCCTGGATGAGCCCACGGCGGCCCTTGACGAGCCGGCGCGACAGGCTCTGTACCGGGTACTTTCCGGTTGGTTGAAGGCAGCGGACCATGCCGCATTGTTAATATCCCATAACAACGATTACCTGCAAATGGAAAACATTAAATATCTGGATATCAAATCCTCGCAAAGGGGTGTCTGATTTGGAGAGTTCGGTTATCCCCATTACAAATTTTCAACTTGCATTTACCGTTATTCTAATCCTGATTACCGGAGGTATTTCCTCATTTTTAAAATTGGGCCTTTTAAAACCGTTAATTTGGGGTACTATACGAACCTTCGTTCAACTGACATTAATTGGGTATGTTCTGACATATATTTTTCAGATTGATAACCTGGGGCTGATTATCCTGATCATTACAATTATGTGTTATATCGCCTCCCGGGCCGCGATAAAAAGGACCCCCAACGTAACCGGCTTCCCTGCGATACTGTCGTTTATATCACTTGTCGCCAGCACTTACCTGGTTGGCGCCATAGTCACCGGCCTGATTATTTCTCCGGATCCCTGGTACTCGGCCCGGATTGCGATACCCATCTTCGGTATGATTCTCGGTAATTCCATGAACGGCATTGCGCTGGCCTTGGATCGCCTTTACCTGGAGGCCAGGTCCCGCGCTTTTGAGATTGAGGCTATGCTTACCTTTGGCGCAACTCCCTGGGAGGCTGTTCAAACCAGTGTTCGTGAAGCCATCAGGGCCGGCATGACCCCTACGATCAATTCATTAATGGTGGTCGGGCTGGTTAGTTTGCCGGGGATGATGACGGGGCAAATCCTGGGGGGCGCCGACCCGAGGGAAGCGGTGCGTTATCAAATAGTGGTAATGCTGATGATCAGCGCCGCCGTGGCCATCGGTTGTTTGATATTGGTGGGGCTGTCGTATAAAAAACTTTTTAACAGCGACGGTAGTTTGCAGTCTTTTGTGTTAAGCAGCCGGAAATAATGGAGGGGTTTTATTAGCCGGTATGGTTCATCACCAAAATTTCAGCGATTTTGCCCCGTTTCAGAGCATTGGAGTTGATGGCCCGGCTGGCCGAAATGGTTACAATGGTATAATCCTTATAAAGCTCACGAATAAATGGCGTCGCCGAATTACTGAGCAGGATTTTGCAGCCCCGCATGCTTAAATTGTCAAATACCCGTTTCAGGCGGATCTGCTGGTCCCTGCCGAATCCATTCAAACTGTAGCCGGTAAATGAAGCGGTATGGGATACCGGCTCGTATGGAGGATCCAGATAAATAAAGTCGTCTTTGGTTGCCTGCGCCAAAGCCGTTTCAAAATCCGTATTGAGAATGGCAATGTCACTATTTACCAGGTATTGGCGAATGGCCTGTAAAACGGGCTCGTCCACTATTTTGGGATTTTTGTAAGCGCCGAAGGGAACATTGAAGTGTCCCTGGCTGTTGACCCGGAAAAGTCCGTTGTAGCATGTTTTATTAAGGAAAATTATCCTGGAAGCCCGTTCAACTGGCGAAAGGGAAAAGAACCCTTCTGTTCTGTCAATATCCCGAAGTTGATAATAATATTCCTTTTCATTTTTGTGTTTGGCCAGATCGGTGATCAACGCTGCAACGTCAGTCCTGATCACTTCATATACATTGATTAGTTCGGAATTTATATCATTGACCACGGCCTTTGCAGGCTGCAGATTGAATAATACCGCTCCGGCGCCCAGGAAAGGCTCAAAGTAGGTATTAAATTTTTCCGGTACATAGCGTCTTATTTCAGAAAGCAGCCGGCGCTTTCCGCCGGCCCATTTAAGAAACGGACGCAAAAACCTGTTTTCGGCTGCCATCGGTATCCTCCACGCCGTCTAATTTACGCACACAAATTATACCATCTCCACGCTTTCGGGTCACCCCGGGAAGAGACCTGGCTTTTTTCCCATTTATATCCTGTTGATCAACTGGAGAATAAAACCTATAATAATCACCAAACATATGTTTGGTGATGAACATGAAGCGGGTTATTTTATTGGCCGACATGAACAGTTTTTTTGCCAGCTGTCACCAGGCCGTGCATCCGGAACTGCAGGGCCGGCAGGTAATTGTGGCCGGCGACCCGAAAAAGAGGACCGGCATCGTACTGGCGGCCTCCTACCCGGCCAAGGCGTTGGGGGTTAAAACCGGCATGGCGCTCTGGGAGGCCAGGGCGCTGTGTCCGCAGGGGTATTTTTTCAAGCCGGATTACCGGCTGTACGTGGACATTTCCACCCGCATTCTGAGAATTATGCGCGACTTCACCGACCTGGTGGAACCATTTTCCATAGATGAGGCCTTTGCCGATTTGACCGGGGTTATCCACCTGTGGGGGCCGCCGGGAGAAATCGC